>ENA-OPZC01000155-OPZC01000155.1-human-gut-metagenome-genome-assembly--contig:-NODE-155-length-13691-cov-1.039811_pt1 | contig 13691 bp, 20 predicted proteins | sample MGYA00242477_ERZ504491 | MGnify/ENA primary metagenome ERZ504491 (study PRJEB26092, sample SAMD00036249) | human gut metagenome | host: Homo sapiens | study: EMG produced TPA metagenomics assembly of... | reverse complement strand
CAATGATTTTTTCATTTTCTGATATTCGTTATATGATATCTGCTTCACAGATGATAGGCATATTTCATTGTCGCTGCCAATGCCGGATACAACACCCTCGTAATAATATTTCTTTTCACCGTTGGCCGCAAAACTTCCTACTGGCTTGTAATAGCACACTTGAGCCATTGATACTCCATCTTCATAATGGTTCTCTCTATAATTATAGCTACGTCCGCATTTCGGAGCCTTACCATATCTGTATCCAACTACCTTAATGCCTATAATATCATTTTCATATATCATATTATTCACCCGTCATGCCGATAGCTCAGCATTTAATCAGTAGATTACAGCTTTTATTTTCATGTCAGTTATACAAACACTCTCTTGTCTCTGCACGGAATAGTAGGTAACGTGATTGTTCGATACTTCAAACATCGGATAAATCGATTCGGGATCATCTTTAATACCTTCAATTGTGAATTTTACAATACCTTGTTTTGCTGCCTGTTTGAATGCTCTGCGAAAATCTGCATCTAATGAATCGAAAGTTCTCATAATCTTGTTGCTGAATTGTTACTGTTGCCACCAGCCCTATTATTGTATTGCAAATATAAGCATTTAATTTATTGTTACCAAATATCGTAACAACCTAATTAATTGAATTAGCATTTCTTTGCAGTTGGATATTAATTATGGCAATATTATATGCTAAATAATAATACATGGCTATTTTTTTATAACTTTAGATTCTTTCATACTCTATAAAAGAGTACGTGACGTTCGAATCGGACGAAAACACTTTAATGGAAAAGAACTTGTAATAAACAGAGAAAACTTTTGCCATTAATGGGGATTCTTTTTTCAAAGGAATGCCGACGGTTCGATTTGAAAACATATTATATCAGAATATTTAAATTTTAAAATTGTTTGATATTTTAAAATTTAAATATCACAACATTAAAATATTGACACGGACCGGTATGGAATTGTAATCCGTATCTTTGCCCCCTGTCTTTTTAGAAGAAGAAAATATGCCATCATGCCTCCTGAAAATGTCTATATTTGCGTTTCAATAATATAAATGATATGGACAGAACTAAGGACGCATGCAGACACCAATCAAACAACAGAGTCATCATGTGGTACAAAATAAGAGAATTATATTCAAAAGGATTTAACAAGACCCAGATCGCGTTCCAGCTTGGTCTGCATAGAAGTACGGTGCGCCGGTACTTGAAAATGGACGAGGACACATTGACTGCAAAATTGCAGCATCGCAGGCAATATCCCCGCATACTTGACAAATACGAAAGTTATGTCTGTGACATTCTTTCCCGGTACAGGTTCCTGTCCGCCTCCCCAGATTCATGACTGGATGAAGGAACAGTATCCTGATCTTCCTGTTGTCTGCGGGAAAACCGTATACAATTTTGTGGAAGCCGTACGTCGTAAGTATAATCTGGACAAGGAGGGGCTTTCCAAACGTGTCTATGAGAAGATGCCGGATACCCCTTACGGGGAATATGCCCAGATGGATTTCGGGGAAAGCCGTATGTCCACGGACAGGGGCGGTTTTGTCAAGGTCTATTTTTTTGTCATGGTAATGAGCCGCTCCCGGCAGAAGTTCGTGTATTTTTCCAGTACGCCTTTCACCTCGGCCCTGGCCGTATATGCCCATGAACTGGCTTTCGCGTATTTCAAAGGAAAGCCGAGAAAGATCATCTATGACCAGGACAAAGTCCTGCTGGTCAGGGAAAACCTGGGTGACCTCATATTGACCAGAACGTTCCGTGCCTTTGTCAACGAGCAGCATTTCCAGCCCGTGTTCTGCCGTCCCGCTGATCCGGAAAGCAAGGGCAAAGTGGAAAATGTGGTCAAATATGTCAAGCGTAACTTTCTTGCCGGACGGACATTTCACAGTCCGGAAATCCTGAACACCGAAGTTGTGCAATGGCTGGAAAAAACAGGAAACGGCAAGATACATGGAACCACACGCCTAGTTCCGGCTGAGGAATTTGAGATTGAACGGAAATATCTGTTGCCATACTATGGAGAACCGGTGCCCCCCCAAAGACGAGCCGAAAGAGTATCATGTCCGCAAGGACAATACGGTACGGTACCGGACCAACTACTACAGTGTGCCCTCTGGCACCTACAGGAACCTGAACACCGTTGTGTGGCTTCTTGAGAATAACGGACATATCGAGCTGTACGACAAGGAGAGCGGTAAACTCATATGCAGGCATGAGTTGTGTCCCGGAAAAGGAAAAAATGTATGTGACAAAAGACATCATAAGGACAAGACACGGAGTGTGAATGACTTGCAGGTCCGGATCCGAAAGCGGACGGAAGATGACCCCACCGTTATTCTGTGGCTCCGGAATCTGGAAAGGGAAAAGCCGCGTTATTACAGGGACAATATGAAACTGCTGCTTCATGTGATATCCGAATACGGCAAAGAAACAGTGATAGCAGCCCTGCGGACCTGTCTGGAAAAAAACATATACAACAGCCTTTCCGTGCAGGAAATATCCGGCTCAATCCACAGGAGTAAGGACAATATGAACGAGATGACTTTCCAAGCTCCGACATCCATTCCGGAAACAGCGGACTGTCATCCTGAAAAAACAGATATAAACCAATATAACAAGTTTTTTGAATGATACAAAGTGAAAAATTGAAAGAACACGCCAGACGTCTGCGGCTTTACAACATTGCAAACCGCATGGACAGCATTCTGCATCATGCACAGGAAGAAAAACCGACCTACCCGGAATTCCTGTCCCTGGTATTAGGCACCGAAGTTGAGATGAAAGAGAGGAAAGACTACGAGAGACGCCTTGTTGCGGCACGTCTGCCCGAAAACATGATCTTGACGAATACGACTACAATTTTTATGAGGCATAGACCGCCGGCAGATGAAGGAGCTTCGTGAACTGGTATGGCTCCGTGAAGCTTATAACCTGATCCTGATGGGACCATCAGGGACCGGAAAGACATTTCTGGCAGCCGGTCTTGTCTTTGATGCGGTCAAGGCCGGTTACAAGGCATACCTGATGACAATGGAGGATATCGTAAATTGTCTCAGACTTAAAGACATCTCAACTCCGGCCATGATGACTTATAACAAGATTCTGCGCGCACAGCTGCTGGCAATAGATGATATCATGCTGTTTCCTGTGAAAAGAGAGGAAGCAACTGCCTTCTTCAACCTGATAAACACCCTACATGAGAAGACATCCATCATCATTACAACCAACAAGGCACCTACGGAATGGGTAGAAACATTGAATGATGAAATCCTTGCCAGCGCTCTGCTTGACAGGCTGCTTTATCGATGTGAAGTCATCAAGTTCACCGGCAGTAGCTACCGGTTAGAAAACAGGCAGACGATTTTCAAGACTACAACAGGAACGAGAAACGAACTTATGAAGCCTTAGTTACTGGTGTATTCTGTGGCATATTTAACTTTTCTAAAAAAAGGCACAAGAAAATTTGCAAATTACACCCACATTGTCTATCAGCATACAGGACGCCTTGTCTGCCGACCTCCTCAGCCCACGTCCCACCTGTTGCAGGTATTTCGCCAGGGAAAGCGTGGGACGTGCCAGCTGCACGAACTCCACATCGGGACAGTCGAAACCTTCGGAGAAGATATCCACATTGACCAGCACTTTCACCTTCCCCCGTCTGAAATCCTCCACCAGTTCCCGGCGTTCCGAAGCCGGAGTCCTGCTGTCGATAGCCACAGCCTCCAGTCCGTGTGCGCTATAACAAGCCGCTATCCGGCGGGCATGGGCGATGCTGACAGCATATACGATTCCTTTCTTTCCGCGGGCATATCGTTCCACGCTCTCATACAGCCGGCCGATACTTGTTTCCCGGTTCAGCACCTCGTTCATCTCCTTTACCTGGTAGTCCCCGTCCGCACCCCGTTTCTTCAGCGAGTCTATCAACCGCTGTTCCCTGCTGTTCGCACGGATGGACACATAGTCAAAGGATGACAACCAACCCTTTCCGATGAATTCCGCGACAGTCCACGAAGCAATCAAGCTGTCGAACAAGTCCGTGAATCCCTTGCCGTTCAGCCGGCAGGGAGTGGCAGTCATACCCAGTTTCCTTGCCTCCGGATAGTTCTCCCAAAGTATCCGGTAGGTTTCCGCCAGGGCGTGATGCGCCTCGTCGATAACGATCAGATCCGGCTCTTCGTCCATGCTTTTCCGGTTTCGTGACAGCCACTGGATGGACATCACCCTCACCCTTCCGTCCTCTTTGCTCATCCCGTGCCGGGACACGGTTTCCTCTATCTGATCCACCAGCTCCCGGCGGTGCGCCACGATCCATACCCGGCTGCCGGAACCACGCAGGAATTCCCTTACTATGGCGGCCAGCAGATGCGTCTTGCCCGTACCGGTGGGCATCTGTACCATCACACTTCGGTGAAGTTCCCACTCCTTGAAAAGGCGGAGCTTCATCTCCTGCTGGTAATCGCGAAGAGTGTCGTTCATGCAATACATTATGCGGATGCCGGTCGCTACCGGCAACAAAAAAAAGGGAAGGCCACATGCATCATTGCATGCAGCCTATAGTAAATATCTTATTCTTTACGGATTAATTTTTATCGAAAACCCAATTATCAATAAGTCCTATAAAAGCACAGACTTTAGGATACATTTCCTGAGTTGCTGCTAAATCAAAGTTCTTAAAGTCTTCATAATCGGCAGCTGAACGATTATTGAACAAAATAGAAATAAAAACGTCCCCATTCTTTAGGGAATTTACCTGTAAGAATAAAATGCTGGCTGAATTTTTGACGTACACCTTCATGACTCTTGACTCCGTCTATCTCCGACTGCAACAACAATCCACTCACAGCATAAAAACAGGCATAATACATCCTATTCATTGCCGTATTGTAATAACCACGCTCTATATGATCTTTTATTTCATCTAACAATGATTTGGCTGAATTCAGCCTATATAAAACAATATCAAACCGCTGTTCCGGAGTCATAACAATATCCCCTCCTTCATTATATTCTCATAAAACGGAGTGAAACGTTTTCCCCATTCTTTCATCGACTCTATAAACGGATTGATTTGAACACCGGTTTCTAACTCAATGTCATATAAAGGAGCAGTTAAAAGCATCTTGTCCTCCAAAGTAACCACATCCTTATCTATCGACAGCAACAGGTCTATATCACTATCACTACGCGCATCACCCCGCGCCTCACTTCCATAAAGTATCACCTTTATACCAGGAGCAACCTTATGTAAGGCATTTTGTATAGATTTCACGATTTCAGGACGCTTCATACTCCTTATCTTTAGATTGAATTTGTTGTTAACTGCAATCAAGCTTAATACAAAGAACGAAATTTTTCTTCAAACAAACAAATATTCAGCATCTTAATTGATATCCTATCGAAAAGTTCCTGTTCCATTATTTTTCGCTTTTACCGTCCCTACAATGAAAGAGTTCTTACATCATATACGGCCTATTCTTCTATGACCCAATCCCCCAGGGTGTGTTTCTCCACATCAAAATTGATCCCCACCTTCACCACTTGCAATCCGCTGAGGGAAAAGCGTTCGGGATACTGCTTCAGATTGATCTGGGCCATGGCCGCTTCCGCAGACCTACCCAGCCTCAATTCAATGACATACAGCTTACCGGCAACACGCATCACCACATCCACACGCCCCTTGGGGGTACGCACCTCCACATCGACATACATCCCGAACAGGGAGAAGATGATGTAGAACAATTGCTGGTAATGTCCCTCATAATTCGTGTTATCACAATACGGAACAGTAGAAAGGAATTCCTGAAGAAGACGCAAGGCCCCGTCCATATCTCCCCCGGCTATCGCAAGATACATACGGGCGATGGTCGTATTGCCTTTCAGCGTGTTATGGGCCAGATAGCCAGGCAGCAGCTGCGCATCAGCCCGATCCGTATCTCACCGTTCGGAATGTCCAGCGTATACAGTTCGGCCAGCTTGTTGTAATCCTTTATCGTAAAGTAACCGCTCTGATAGAGCAGAGGAACAATGCCCTCCATTTTCTCCGTAGGCGCATCGAAATCAGCAGCCATAGCCTGCATACTTCCCCCTAACTGGGAGGGAAGGACGTGGAACTTGCGTAGCATCTCTATCAGATAAGTGGGCGTGCCGCTGCCAAACCAGTAATTGTTCAACTCGTCATTGGCAAAGGCATTCAGCAGGCTGAACGGATTATAGATATCGGGCGAAGGCCAGGTAAAATGATAACCGTCATATTTCTCCTTCAACTTCTGCAACGTTTCCTCTTTGCTCATTTCCTGCGAAACGGCAAGCCGTTCTATATAAGCTGTCATCTGTTCCTGCATTTCTTCCTGAGTGATGCCACAAATGGCGGCATAGGGCTTCAGCATACTGATATTCAAGATATTGTTCAGCTCGCTGAAGATGCTGAGTTGGGAGAATTTGGTAATGCCGGTCAGGAACACAAAGCGAAGATAAGGGTCGCACGCCTTCAACGGACTGTAAAAATTGCGCATCACGTTACGGAGAACGGGAAGATCCGTTTCCTCATGCATCACATCCAGCAAAGGCGCGTCATACTCGTCAATAAGGACTACCACCTGTCGGCCGGTCTGTTCGTTGGCACGCATGATGAGTGAAGTCATCCGGTCGTTCAGCTTCACAGCCTCCTCAGGCTTGCCATAAATTTGTTCATATCCGCTAAGCTGGAAGCTCAGCATGCTTTCCAACGTATCCTTGTCCACATGCTTCGCCAGACTCATGTCGAAGTGCAGCACCGGATATTCCGTCCATTCGGTTTCCAGCTTCTCAATGGCCAATCCCCTGAAAAGGTCCTTCTTCCCGGCAAAGTAACTGTGCAACGTAGAAGTCAGCAATGACTTGCCGAACCGGCGGGGACGGCTCAGGAAACAATATTTGGAGGCACCGTGCACCATCCGGTAAACATATTCCGTCTTATCTATATAGAGGTAACCCTTGTTGATTATTTCCTCAAAAGTCTGTATGCCTATCGGGCATTTCTTCAATTGCTGCTGTTCCATCATTTTTTCCATTTTAACATTACCGCTACGAAGATAAACAAATTCCGCCACTTCCTGTTGCGTTTACCGCAAAATATGACTTCTTTTCTTCAGAAAGAATTTTACGATATTGGTAAAGAAAAGCTATCCCATTATTAGGTTATCCGTCTTCAGATCATCCAGCATTCGTTTTATCGCTTGCTGCAATTGTGGTATGTCTTCCAGGCAAATACGATAAATCTCATCAGCATCTACATCGAAATAATGATGTACTATTATATCACGTACCCCCATCACATACCTCCATGGAATCTCCGGATATTGAGCCAATAATTCTTTGTTTGTCACCTTATCCAGATTTTTAATGCTTTCTCCAATCGCAGTCAGTTTCATGCAGATACTATCCAGTTTCATCATACCGCTTTCACTCAATAGAAAATCATCCGGACAGGAGATATCCGAAAAACGAAAACTTATTCTTTCCAGAGATTTCTGTATCAAATCCAATATATGGAAAGCGATCAACGTGTCATACATAAATGCCCTCCCTCTGAATTCTTTCACGTAAAAATGAATCCATTCTATCTCGCAGGCGTACAATATCCACTTTGCAGCCCAATAATTCTTCCAACTCTTGCTTTATACCCGCTAAAGCGAAAAAGCCATGCAGCTGACCTTCCACACACACATCCACATCACTATTTTCAGTCTGCTCGCCACGTGCCACAGACCCGAAAATACCCATACGCACAATGCCATATTTATGAGCATTCTCAGCCATATACTTACGCAATAATGCAATGTATTCAGATGTCGTTTTCATATTTTTCCTCCAAGTAGGTTTTCGCAAATATACAATTTATTTTTCTTCAGACAAAAGTTTCTCATTAAAGAATTTACTCAAAGCATCCCCATTATCTCCCTCACTTTTCCCTTCCACTCCCCCAGTTCACGTTCCGCCTCCCGTGACAGCGGCGGGTTGACATACCTGTAAAACTCGATACGCCTCTCATAGTGTTCTTCTATAACCGCCTTCACCTCGAAAAAAAGAAGAAGCGTCATGTTATTTTTTTTCTTCCAAGCTGGTAAAAAAGCCATTAGCCACATGGAGCTTACGCTCCAACTCCCGTCTGTGCAGATTCAACTGGCCCAGACGTTTCACTACCTCGGCAGCCAATTGCCGGGCCTGATCAACAGGATTCAAATGTTCCATCGGATTAAATCGTATTTTTTATATGAATACTCATTTACATGTCCTCATTCAGGACAAAAACACACGTATCTCGGTTATTATATCGAACTTTGTAACATTGAAAACCAATAACCTGATTCATAAATATCAGGGCTTGCAAACTTAATAAATAAAAACGAATGAACCAATTTAAAATGTCACTGTTTCTGCCACCGATATCACCGGTAAAGGACAGTGCCACCGGACGAACCGTCCAGCCGCCCACCTTAACGCCCTACAAGGAAATAACCTTACAGGAAGTGTACAAACTGATCACATCCAGCGAACGCCTGAAAACACTGACCGAGACCGTGCGCCGGGCAGCGGAAAACGGGGATGAAAAAGCCTATCGTATGCTCAAGCAGCAGACACTGCCCTACGTTACCCCCTGCGGTGTCTTTTCCTACCGCAAAAGCGACAGCCTGACCGGACCGTCGGGCTTGATTGTGGTGGACATAGACCATCTTGATTCCCGTGGGGAAGCGGAAAAGCTGAAAAGACAACTGTTCGACGACCGCCTCCTGCGCCCTGTACTGGCATTCACCAGCCCCGGCGGACGCGGAGTAAAAGCGTTCATCCCCTACGACCTGGCACGCATACCCGACACCAGACAGAATACCTCCGAAAACATCCACTGGGCGATGAACTACGTACAAGCAATCTATGACAGCCACCCGGACGGGGAAGATAAGAAAACGAACCGCTCCGGCAAAGGCGTGGACCGTTCCGGCAAGGACTTGGTACGGGCCTGTTTCCTCTCGTATGACGAGGAAGCATTGATACGCCGGGAAATTTAAGAAAAATAGAAAAGCATACTCAAAAGAATGCCGGACAAAATTTAAACAGGCACTCAAAAAACAACAAATATCATGAACATGAACAATCCTTTAGAAAACTTGCGGCAGCTGACCGAAGCTGTCCGCATGGCAGGCGCAGACATTGCCCCTACCTATATTGAATATGTACAACTGGCTTTCGCCATCGCAAACGATTGCGGAGAAGCGGGACGCAATGATTTCCTCTCCCTCTGCTCCCTTTCCTCCAAATACGACGAAAAAAATGCACAAGCACTGTTCTCGACGCGCTTCATGCCGATAAAGAAGATATACATCTGGGAACCGTGTTCCATCTGGCCGGGCAATGCGGAGTGAAGATTTCCGGCAGCGCCGGCTCTCACAAGGCAGGGACAATGGGGACAGCAGGGACAGCCCCGGATTTTCCACACACGTGCGCGCGATATAATAAGGTGGAAAATGACGTTTCCGATGATACCGACGAAGAGGAACAGCTCACCGAAGGCTCCGAGCCTTATTCCCCCCTGCCTACCTTTCCACAGGACTACGTGTGGCCGGAGCTGCTGGAGAAAATCATCTCCTTCGGTAAAAAGCCCGAACAGCGTGACGTATTGCTCCTGGGAGCGTTTACCGTACTGGGCGCCTCCCTCTCCCACATAGTGCGGTGCCAGTACGGCCGGAAGTGGCAGGCCCCCTGTATGCAGACTTTCGTCGTGGCCCCGTCCGCCTCGGGAAAAAGCGCGTTGACGTGGGTACGGCTCCTCATCGAACCCATACACGACAAGATACGCAGCGAGGTGAAAGAGGCGATGAAAACTTACCGCCGGGAAAAGGCTGCCTACGACTCTCTGGGCAAGGAACGGAAAAATCAGGAAGCTCCCGCATTGCCTCTCAACCGGATGTTCCTCATATCGGGAAACAACACCGGAACAGGCATCCTGCAAAATATCATGGATTCCAACGGAACGGGCATCATCTGCGAAAGTGAGGCGGACACCGTATCCACCGCCATAGGAACCGAATACGGAAACTGGAGCGACACGCTGCGCAAGGCGTTCGACCACGACCGCCTGTCCTACAACCGGCGCACCGACCGCGAATATCAGGAGGTGAGCAGAAGCTACCTCTCCGTGCTGCTCTCGGGTACGCCCGCACAGGTAAAGCCCCTGATCCCCACGGCGGAGAACGGTCTGTTCTCCCGCCAGAACTTTTATTATATGCCACGCGTCACCCAGTGGGCAGACCAGTTCGGCGAGGATGAGGTGGATGTGGACGAGGAATTCCGCCTGATGGGCAACGAATGGAAAAACACGCTGGACGAGCTGACGCTTCGGGGATTGTTTACCCTGAAGCTGACTCATGCCCAGCATAAACAGTTCAACTTCCTGTTCGACAAGCTGTTCCATCGTTCCGGCAAGATCAACGGGGACGAGATGAGCAGTTCCGTCATCCGTCTTGCCGTCAATGCGTGCCGCATGATGTCGATAGTCGCCATCCTGCGAAGCCTGGAAGACCCTTCTCTGGTGAAACCTGACGCGCATATTTCTTCCGATAATCTGAAGGACCGTATCATCCCGCGCTGGAACCTGGTGATTACAGACGATGATTTCCATGCCGTGCTTGCCTTGGTGGAGCCGCTTTATCTGCACGCCACCCATGTTCTTTCGTTTCTGTCCTCCTCCGTTATCAAGCGCCGGAGCACGGCGGACAAGGATATGCTCTTTGCCGAGATGGAGGACGAGTTTACCCGCCGGATGCTGCTGGAAAAAGCGCACGACAGGAGGATACCTGAATCCACCGCGCTGACCTGGCTCAAACGGCTCACCAAACAAGGGGCGCTGGTGAGTGTGGACGGCAAGGGGACGTATCACAAGAACTGACCCGGCTCTCTATATGTACACGCATGTGTGTGTGAGGAAAAAAGGGGCTGTCCCCACTGTCCCCGTGTCCCCGTCGCTGCTCAGTGCGGCCGTTGTTCCCGGATAGCAAAAATCGTTTGTGGCAGTTCTTTGGGATTGTTCGGAAAACTCCGGATAAACTTTATTATCATCTATCAACTCACGTTAAATAAGAAACCATTCATGAATAAGACCGAAACAGCCCTTCTCTATTTTCCGGACAGTACGCCGAAAGTAGCCGTGCGTCATCTGATGCGCTGGATCGCCCGGTGCGCACCGTTGCTCCACGCCCTGGAAGCCACCGGATACCATCCCTGTCAGAAATCCTTCACCTGCCGCCAGTTGCAACTCGTCTACCTCCACCTGGGAGAACCGTGATTCCCCCTGGAATCTGCCACAGACTGTCCGAGAACTCTTCCTCTCTCTTTGAGCGTGGATTACGCGGAAAGAATAAAGAGGGAAGCGTGAAATCCGCCCTGAAGTCACCACATGACGCAAGTGCTGGCCGAGTTCCCGGACAGTTTCCCCAAAGGGTCAAAAGGGGTCGGAAGGGGTCACGCCGCACGGACGTGAAGTTATCTTTGCAGTGTCAGAAGGAAGAAGCCGCAACCCGGCACAAGATTACAAAAATCCTGGTACAAGATTCCGCGGATCTTGCCCCAAGTTTCACCGACGCCGCAGCAGTGTGCGCCTTGCTCCTACCTGACACTTTTCCGATAATAATAACCCTTTAAAAACAAAAACGATGATCAACTACAGTATCTCACTCCGTGCCAATCCCAGTGACCAGGATGCTCCCAAGAAGGCTTATGCCAACGCCCAGTACTCAGAAATCATGACACTGGACAAGTTTGCCGAGCATATCTCGACTCACGGCTCCAAATACAACCGTGCCGACATCCAGGCCGTCCTGATCCAAGCGGTGGACTGTATGCGGGAGCAGCTTCTGGCAGGACAACGCATCCAGATGGGCGATCTGGGCACTTTCTCCATTCATATCAACAGCATGGGAGCCGAATCACTGGAAACATACAATCCCGCCATCCATGTGGAAGACCTGAACGTGCGCTGGAAAGCCGGGACCCGTTTCCTCAGCTTGCTGAAAGACAGCGTATTCAACCTGGTCCCTACCCGAAAGGCCGCCAAGCTGGTGGTTAAAGCCCTGAAAGCGGGGAAAAACACCGTGGACCTGACGGGAGAGGCTTCCGGACTAGATGACAAGACGGAAGAAAACGCCTGAACTTTCCGGGCTTCTGAAGTCTGATAGTATTTGTCTTTCTGAAATAAAACGGTTGTTCTGAAGTAGACCTGTGTTTCTGCAAAGATCTGACTTTCTGAAATGAAACGGTTGTTCTGAAATAGACCTGTGTTTCTGTAAAGATCTGCCTTTCTAAAATAAAACTGTTGTTCTGAACAAAGTGAAGAATCTGAATGCAATCGTTTTTATGCCCACAGATTCCTCGTCTTTGTCCGGAATGACAGAAAAAAACAAATCCTTTAAAACAAATATCCCTATGAACAATTCAAAGAAAATCACCTGGAAGCAAATTACTGCACGCCATTATCCAAGCTGCCATAGCAGCACTCACCGCCTTGGGCGTAACCAGTTGCACCACTCTCTTTTAAAAAGCCCCTGACCCATCGCATGACACTTTTTAATTCTTAATTCCCTATTTCAATTCAACCATGATTCAAGAAACTTTCCCTATGATAATCGGTGAGGAAGAGATCCCGAACGAACGTGCTCTCCTCACTCAAGAGGACGGCCCGATGATGGCATCCTCCACTTCCGTGAAATATATCGTCATTCATTGCAGCGCCACACGCTCCACCCGGGATTACACCGCCGAGCAACTGCTCCGTGACCACAAGACGCGAGGTTTCCGCACGGTGGGGTATCATTTTTATATCCGTCGTGACGGAAGTGTGACCCAGCACCGCAAGCTTCTGGAAGTGGGTGCGCACTGCCGCCCCTGGAACCGTTGCAGCATAGGCATCTGCTATGAGGGCGGGCTGGATGCGGACGGACGTCCGGCAGATACCCGGACACCGGAACAGACGGAACAATTTATTTTGTTGCTGATGCGGATGGTGAAAATCTTTCCCGGTGTCCGGATAAGGGGACACAGGGATATGCCGGGAAGTATCCCGAAGGCTTGTCCGTGTTTCGATGCGGAGGGGGTATTCGGGTACTTGGAGAAATAATAAAGAAAGTGGCAATCACCATGCAGTTTCTTCTTTTGGGGAAACTGCATGGAGAATGCCCTTACGTATGATTTGTTTTTCTTTGTAGAAAGGTTTTACAATAATGAATTTACTCAATCTACAGACTACCATACTAATCGTATACGATAGCCCTATAGAGAACCGACATTGACATCATTCTAATTTACCCCTACCCACCAATTCATCTTTCTACAAAACAGAAGCAAATCACCTAGCAGTACAATCAATCGTGCACACCGTTACAGCTTATCAATTTCTTCCGCTGAAAGTCCGGCAACCCGGACAATATCCGCTATGGAAAAACCGTTCTCTTTCAGTTTACGGGCGATTTCCAAACGCTCCTTCAAACGTCCTTCCGCCTCTCCTTCCGCTTTTCCTTCCGCTTTTCCTATTGCTTTTCCTATCGCTTTTCCTTCCGCGACAGCCTGTTCACGGATATCATTTTCCACAATACGGCTCACGTTATAACGGTCCACCGCCTTATCATAAGCGATACGGTCACCCTCAGA
>ENA-OPZC01000154-OPZC01000154.1-human-gut-metagenome-genome-assembly--contig:-NODE-154-length-13740-cov-1.464482_pt1 | contig 13740 bp, 15 predicted proteins | sample MGYA00242477_ERZ504491 | MGnify/ENA primary metagenome ERZ504491 (study PRJEB26092, sample SAMD00036249) | human gut metagenome | host: Homo sapiens | study: EMG produced TPA metagenomics assembly of... | reverse complement strand
CTTATTTTTTTGCCTGCAGCAAGTAACGGATTACTTACGAAGACCAAGTTCTTTAACAATAGCACGGTATCTTTCGATATCACGGCTCTTCAGGTAGTTCAGCAAAGAACGACGCTTACCTACCAAAGTTGTCAAAGCTCTTTCAGTGCTATAATCTTTTCTGTTGAGCTTCATGTGCTCAGTCAGGTGAGAAATACGGTATGAAAACAATGCTATCTGCGCTTCAGGTGAGCCAGTATCAGTGTTAGACTTTCCGTACTTTCCAAAGATTTCTTGTTTTTTAGCTGCGTCTAAATACATAATTTGACTATTTATTAAAATGTATAAATTTGATTTGCGGATGCAAGGTAAGCATAATCTTTCAGACTACAAGCGTTTTACATCTTTTTTTCATACCCGGAAGAAGAATTCCTTTGAAAGCCCTGACGGAAGTTTCTTCCCCATGAAGACCGGCATCTGCAGTCCAGTTTCCGCCAAAAAATATAAAAACCCTGCATAAAATAACCCGCCTTTCGCTGAAAACAGTAATTTTGCACACAATTATATATAGGTATAGTATGCAAGACATTAGAAACATTGCCATTATTGCTCACGTTGACCACGGAAAAACAACTCTGGTGGACAAGATGATGCTGGCGGGACACCTGTTCCGCAACGACCAGACCAACGGTGAACTGGTTTTGGATAACAACGACCTGGAGCGTGAAAGAGGTATAACCATTCTTTCTAAAAACGTATCCATCAATTACAACGGTACAAAAATCAACATTATTGATACTCCGGGACACGCCGACTTCGGTGGAGAAGTGGAACGTGTCTTGAACATGGCCGACGGATGTATTCTGCTGGTAGACGCTTTTGAAGGTCCGATGCCGCAGACCCGCTTCGTGCTTCAGAAAGCCCTGCAGATTGGATTGAAACCTATCGTAGTGGTAAACAAGGTAGACAAACCGAACTGCCGTCCGGAAGAAGTATATGAAATGGTGTTCGACCTGATGTTCAGCCTCAACGCCACAGAAGACCAGCTGGACTTCCCGGTAATCTACGGTTCTGCCAAGAACAACTGGATGGGTGAAGACTGGAAAACTCCGACCGGCACCATCACTCCGCTGCTGGATGCCATCGTGAAATACATTCCGGCTCCGAAACAACTGGAAGGAACTCCGCAGATGCTGATTACTTCACTTGACTATTCTTCTTACACCGGACGTATCGCCGTAGGCGCGTGCACAGAGGTACGCTGAAAGAAGGCATGAACATCACCCTGGCTAAACGCGACGGTACATTGGTGAAATCAAAAATCAAGGAAGTACATACCTTCGAAGGTCTGGGCCGCAAGAAAGTAGAATCTGTATCTTCTGGCGACATCTGTGCCATCATCGGTGTGGAAGGCTTCGAAATCGGTGATACCATCTGCGACTTCGAAAATCCGGAACCGCTGCCACCTATCGCCATCGACGAACCGACCATGAGCATGCTGTTCACCATCAACGACTCTCCGTTCTTCGGTAAGGAAGGAAAATACGTGACTTCACGCCACATCCACGACCGTCTGATGAAAGAGTTGGACAAGAACCTGGCGCTGCGCGTACGCAAGACGGAAAACGAAGACGGAAAATGGATTGTTTCCGGACGTGGTGTGCTCCACTTGTCTGTATTGATTGAAACCATGCGTCGTGAAGGCTACGAACTTCAGGTAGGACAGCCGCAGGTTATCTTCAAGGAAATCGACGGTGTGAAATGCGAACCGATTGAAGAACTGACCATCAGCGTGCCCGAAGAATTTGCCAGCAAGATGATTGATATGGTAACTCGCCGTAAAGGTGAAATGGTATCCATGGAAACTCAGGGCGACCGTGTAAACATTGAATTTGACATGCCGTCACGCGGTATCATCGGTCTGCGTACCAACGTGCTGACTGCTTCTCAGGGAGAAGCCATCATGGCTCACCGTTTCAAGGAATACCAGCCATTCAAGGGTGACATTCCTCGCCGTACCAACGGTTCAATGATTGCCATGGAATCAGGAACTGCCTTTGCTTACGCCATCGACAAGCTGCAGGATCGCGGTAAGTTCTTTATCTATCCGCAAGACGAAGTATATGCCGGACAGGTGGTAGGTGAACACGTTCATGAAAACGACCTGGTGATTAACGTAACCAAATCAAAGAAGCTGACCAACATGCGTGCTTCTGGTTCTGACGACAAGGCCCGTATCATTCCGCCGGTTATCTTCTCACTGGAAGAAGCACTGGAATACATCAAGGAAGATGAATACGTGGAAGTAACTCCGAAGAGCATGCGTATGCGTAAAGTCATTCTGGACGAAACGGAACGTAAACGTGCCAACAAGAACTAATTCATTCTTTATATAAAAAGTAAACCGGACTTTCAGAGGTTCTCGCCTCGTGAAAGTCCGGTTTACTTTTTATATGCTGTTTTGAGTTATTCTCTATAAACCAGCTCATTGTTGTTCATCCGCTGCATGTACTGCTGGATAATTGACTTCAACTGGGTTTCCATTTCTTTCCGCACTTCCTGCGGCATGCTGTCTTTCACATCGTCCTTCATCAGCACGTCTGTACGGAAACGATAGGCATGAATCACTTTTTCTCCGTCGAACTGAATCAGATAATCACCTTTCAGGAACTGGTAGATGCCACTTGAAGGCAAATAATTTACAGCAAACTTCTCTGAAGCAGGTGTATGAAATGCATCCTGCCCAAAGCCCACATAAGGGCGATCATAGCCAAGTATGCCCAACACTGTAGGCATAATATCAATCTGGTCTACTATCTTCTCTTTATCCAAGCCCTTCAACTCTGGAAGCCCAGGGGCATAAAAAATGACAGGCACATTATAATAACCTAAATCTGTCACATACTCCGGATAGCAGTTTCCACTGGTATGGTCTGCCGTAATTACAAACAACGTATTTTCAAACCAAGGCTGCTTTTCGGCCTTTTCAAAAAATCGCTGAATGGCATAATCAGAATAAGCCACCGTTTCAAATAAAGGATCATCTCCCGTAGGAAATTTGCCTTTATAACGTTCAGGCAAATCAAAAGGACCATGAGAGGTGGCCGTAAACACAGATGTGACAAAAGGCTCTTTCATTTCCGACATCCGGTCACAATAGAACTGCAAGAATTCTTCATCCCAAATAGCCCAAGTCCCGTCAAAATCCGCATCGCCATTGTAATTCGGGTCCTCATTATATTCGGTACGACCAAAATATTTCTGGAAACCCACGGAACGGGCAAAAGCCTGGAAACCCATTGAACCGTTCATCGCGCCATGGAAAAAAGCAGATGAATATCCCTTGTTTTTGGTCAACTCACCAGCAATGCTGGATACATCATTCAAAGCCGAAGGAGTCAAAAAGAAAGGTTCTACAAAGCTTGGTATAGACGACAATACCGACGGCATCCCATCAATACTCTTGCGGCCATTGCTATATGAATACTGAAAAGTCAGACTCTTTGCCAGCAATGAATCAATAAAAGGAGTATAACCCTTGTAAGCCCCGTTTTCCAGCTGAGGATTCAATGAGCCTACATGCTGTTTACTGAATCCCTCCCAGATAATTACCACTACATTCATCGGGCGGAAAGCAGTTGAATCGGCAGGGAAATGCACTGGAGAATAAGCTGCAACAGCTTCTGCCTCAGGCAAATAATCAGGAATGACAAACGTCGCTTTCCCCAACGTGCGGAACAAAGAGAATGGTGTATTTAACACCAGACCCGCATCCAAAGGACGCTCTACGTATTGATTGGCATTACTCAAGGTAATAGGACGAGTAGCGGTAGTCATACCTCCACGCATACCAAACACTGTAAAAGGAATAGCAATCAACAGAGTTACCAGTTGTACCACATAATAAGGCATTTTCTGTTTCACAGGAACCTTAGGCGAGCGATACAGCTTATATATTACATAAAACAGCACAGCAGCCAACAATACCAGATACCAATAGGTAGCAAACTCATCTAAAAAAATAGAAGTTAGTTTCCCGTCTCCCTCATTCCGAAATTCCTGCAAAACCGTCATCGTAGTACGTCTTCCGGTAAAACGAAAATACACACAGTCTATTAGATTGGTTATCAGGAAAAAGGTATTTACACTGGTAAATACCCAGCGTACAATCTTATAAAATACAGGAGTCTCTTTCCAATGTAAAGGAAACAAGAACAACAAAATAAATAAAGCATTACTATAAAGGATGGCAGTAGTATCAAAAATAATACCTGCCCCGAAAAGGCTCATGGCATATCCAAAAGTCAAGTGCTCGCTAAATGTATCCCAATTTACACATAGAAACACCAGCCGGCTTAATGTATAACATACATAAACAAGCAATAAATTCCAAACCAGTGACAATACATTGGAAAACAATTCTTTCTTCATCATTTCTCACCTTTTTATAAATACTGAACGGCAAAAATAACGATAAATTTGGAGAACTTCGTATCTTTGCCTTCTAAACCAAACAAAGATGAAGAAAAAACAACGTATCACCCTTGGAGTCTCCGTCCTCATTTTACTTGTATTAGGTTTTTGGGTTCATTCCCGCTGGCATGTATGGTTTGGTAATCCGGAAGAACCGGCTTATCTACCACTCAACGCTCCCGGAAGAGTACTGTTGACATTTGGAGACAAAGAAGAACTTTCACGTAACATCAGCTGGCAATACGATTCTGTAGTTGCCTCTTCATCTTTTGTAGAGTTAATCGACACTCTGGCTAAAGATACTTTACGGATAGAAGCAAAGGGAGAAGTGTTCCAGTCACGTAGCGGCAAAGCTGCCTATTACACAGCCCGCTTACGCTCACTTAAATCAGCTACCTTTTACAGCTACCGGGTAAGTAACAACGGAAAATATTCTCCATGGTACAATTTCCATACCTATAACCAGACCACCCGTAACGATTACTCCTTCATCTATGTAGGCGACGTGCAAGATACTATAAACGGAAAAGCCAATCAGTACCTGAAAGAAGCATTACAGGCACATCCTAAAACAGAATTCTTTGTCTTTGGAGGTGACCTGACTGAACGTCCTATGGATTCATACTGGGCAGAAACATTCTCTGGTCTTGATTCCATCGGGCAGTACTATCCTGTTTTAAATGTAACCGGTAATCATGAATACCTGAAATATGCCATCCGCAAACTGGAACGTCGTTTCCCATTGGTATTCTCCTACTTTCAAGACTCCATGGTAGGCGACAATCAAGTGTATACACTTAGGTATAATGACCTGCAACTCTTTTTGCTCGACAGTAACCGGGAGTTCTTTTACCTGTGGTCACAAAAGGAATGGCTGGAAAAAGAACTTCAGACAAGTGATGCACGATGGAAAATTGTAGTCTTGCATCATCCATTATATTCCGTCAAAGGCAAATACAACAATCTGGCACAAAAAACGATTTTCAACTCACTTATCCAAAAATACAATGTGGACCTCGTCCTGCAAGGCCATGAACACGCTTATGCCCGAATGACGCTTCACGATGAACAGGGAAGTGCAACACCTCCAGTTTACACTGTCAGTCACTGCTCTCCCAAAAGCTATAGAATTACATTCAACCAGCGTTTCGATAAATATGGTATTGAAAGCCGGTATTACCAATACATCCGTATTCACGGAGATACCCTCAGCATGAGCACCTACGAGGTACCTGCCGGTAATTTATACGACTCGTTAGATATTGTAAAATCCGGAGTCAAGCCAATGATTATTGATCATGGGAAAAATATTCCTGAGCACTTGAACTTTCAGCCGGGAAACAGCAAAAAAGGCCAGGAGTATATGAAACGGATTGAGGAGTATAAACACAATAAAGAAAAATCTCATGAAGATAAAGTTAATACGAAAGATTAAACAAAGGATACGCGACATCTCAAATGTATGGAGTGTAGCAGGTATCCGCAATGTATACGTCATGGCTATACTTCCACACTTTGGCAGTAAAAGTACCCGTGATATACGTCGAGAACGGAAACAACAGGCAATCTTGCATTATCTTCAAACAAATTATCAAAATCTCATTCTAAAATACACACAAAAAGAAGAAATACCCCCAGCCTCCAATCAAGCACCTATATGGGTTTGCTGGTGGCAAGGAGAAAATGCGATGCCACCTATAGTACAAAGTTGCTTTCAATCTTTATGCTCACATGCTGGCAATCATCTGGTTCACCTTATTACACAAGAAAACATATCAAAATATGTTACTATCCCGGATTACATCCTACGAAAGGTTCAGGAAGGAAAAATCTCATTTACTCATTTTTCAGATATTCTCCGTATGTGTCTGCTCTATGAGCATGGAGGCTTATGGATAGATGCGACTGTATATGTTAGCCAGCCATCCCTGAAAAAGTTTTTCAAGAACCGTTATTTACAGTGGCAGCCAATATTGATACAGATAACATTTCTCAAGCAAAATGGATGGGATTTATTTTAGGAAGTTCTCCTCAAGGAGTACTATGCAGTTTTGCACGCGAATTATTCTTCCAATATTGGGAAAAAGAGAACAAGCTTTTAGATTACTTTTTAATTGATTATGTCATCTCAATCGCTAAAACAAATCTGGCTTCTGTCAGAAGAAGTCTGAACTCCATCCCTACAGACCATTCTCAAATTTTTGACCTTGAAAATATGATGAACAAAGCATACAACGCAAACTCTTTCAAGACATTATGTGAGCAACAAATCTTTCATAAACTCAGCTATAAGAATAAACACGCACAATACACAAATAAAGGTGTCCGTACACTATATCATATGTTAATTTCAAAATAATTATTTTCTATGCTCTAAACGTTTTCGATTACGTATTTTCATCTCCTTCAGGAAAGAAGCCGGTATAAGGTATTCTATTATTTGTTTAATTCCATACTCAACCTGCTTTCCAAGAATCTTTATTTTCCAAGTTAAAGTATGATCGACCCCACGAATCCGTGCACACTCCTTCTTAACAGCAATCTTATTTACAGATGAAACCCCATACACAGCCTCACAAAAAGATATATTAACAGGAATATATAGCATCTTTTCACCTCGTTTGTACAGATTATATACGAAATTATAGTCAGCAGATAAGCGATAAGATAAATCAAAGGGATGAGACTTCAATTCATCTACATCCGTAAACATTGACTGATGGCAAGCAGGCATGAGTTTTGGAGTCACTTCTGGTATATTCCCTTTTGCGGCAACTACAGCATATGATTTCTGCCTCAAAGTATCTCCGTATACAAGTTTTACTTCCATTGGTATTTCATGGGAAAATACAAAATCAATTGTTTTATCATTATAAAAAACGTCACCAGCATTCATAAAATTCACCCAACGCCCATTGGCTAATTTAACACCTTTGTTCATTGCATCAAAAATACCTTTATCTTTTTCGGATACAATTCGCACAGCAATCCCTTTTTCATGAAACAAAGGTTCCAATTCATAAATAATATTTAATGTGTTATCCGTTGATTTTCCATCTACCAATATATACTCCAACGGGCGATAAGTCTGGTTCAACACACTTTGCATAGTTTTAGCAATAGTTTGTCCTGCATTAAAACAAACTGTCACTACTGTTATGAGTTCTTTGGACATAATTCTATACATTTTCTATATTTAGGTCTTGCTAACCTCATAAAATACAATAATTGATCAAATACTCTTTTCAACTTATATGAAAAAGGCACTACGGGACGCTCGCCTTTCCACGGAGTTAAATCCAGATAGTGGAAATAAAGGCCTTTATAAGGATGCTGAGATTTATATTGCCAGGGTTTCTTCCCTCCCGTATAATGTATAATAACAGGGTGGAGCAATTCTTGGTCCAACGCTGCAATTGACTCCGGACGAATGCGACGTTTGCGACGCAAGAAGCCATCTTGTACATTATAACGGAACGGTAAAAACAACTTACAATCATGAAGTAAAGCGTTTAAAACATCCTGATCATAAAAGACCAACTTACTTCCGTTTTTGGAGATATAATCAAGCGCTTTAGACATCAATCCCTCTTCTCTCCAATAGTCTAAATTAACCAATAATACCCCAGAATTAAAATACGAATCTGATGAAGGATAGTGCAAACGTGTATAAATTTCTTCCCTACCACTCCACATATCCTCTACACAAGCTACTGCAAAAGTCTTCAAATCTGTATTCCAAAGTTTTTCTATTGAGCCCACAACAACCAAGTCACAATCCAGATACAAGACTTTATGTATTTTCAATGGCAATAAGTTACCTAGAAATATACGATAATAAGCAGCCAAAGAGATATGAGAACCTTCCGCATATCGAGGACAATCCTTTACCAAATCCATATCTACATAATAAAATTCCACTCTTTGGTGATATTTATTTTCAACAAACTCCACCATCTGACTTCTACATTCATTTGATAAATCTTCGGTAATCACATGTATATGAAAACTAACATTCTGATTATTTTCAAATAAAGATGTCAGCATGACTATACAATACTTCACATAAGAAGTATCTATATTGCAAGCTATGTGTATTGTTTCTTTTACCATTCTTTAAAATGCTACTTCCGACAATGCCTTTGTTATATAATACCCCTGACTTAATCTTTTACTTATTTCCACAGTATTCTGCTTCATCTTAGCATATTGCGCAGGAGTTAATGAAGATAATATTGTATCCAATTCGGCCAACGAGGATATACAAATCCCGATACCGTTAGAGCGAACAAAATCAGAAAGGGCGGCCTGATCCCAAATAATCACAGGTAATTCACAGCGAATATATAAAGAGGTCTTATGTGGATTATTGTATTTCAAATATTCTCCAAAATTACCGGTACAGGCATCTACAGAAAAGCCATCCCAAACCAGGCCAAAATCTCCTTCCGCCGTAGCAATCAACTCATCAGAGCGAACAAACCCCTTACAATTAAAATGCTCTTTTCCCTGTGCCTTTTCCAAATCAAATCCATTACCATATAAATTAAATTTATAAGAATGAACATAATTACCCACTTCATACAAAAAAGTATTTTTCCGAGGATTCAATGCTCCTGCATATACTACTCCGTAAGGTTGTGAGGGAACCAAATGAGAGGAGGCTGTAGTTTCTGAAAGATAATCAAAAATCTCAAGTACCCCTAAAGGAACCTTGCATCCGTTATCCAACAGCCATTGTTTCATCCGAGAATTATGAGCTATTATATAATCAGCATGCCCTAATCGATGAATTTCCTGAGCTACCGTCAGCTTTTTACGACGAAAGCTACCCAAATCATGAATGACAACAACTACCTTAGCACCTTTACAATGAGCTATCTGGCACACCAGTGTGAAATACTTTTTAAGTGGATATTGCACTACGAGCCTATCACCTTTTCTCAAAGAAAAAGGAAGTTTCAACACACCTGCTAATGTGGCCAGAAAAGCGAGTATGGAGTTTGTGTAACGCGTCTGACGTAAACCGACGTTTACAAAACCATTTGACTCCATAATCTGCTCTATATCGGTTTTTGCCTTATTCCCGGCTCCGTCTACTCCTTTATAATTGCGTGACAAATAACAATTTCTCATACATTTATCGATTACATTCTTTTTCCCATAATTCCAATGCCGAAGCTACCGTATCATCCATATCTGCATAAGTATATTGCCCTAATCGGCCGCCAAATATCACATTCTTACACTGTAAGGCCAGTTCCTGATACCTGCGATACATAGCTCCATTCTTCTCGTCATTGACCGGATAATAAGGTTCTTTACCTGGTTCATACGTATCCGGATACTCATAGGTAATGACCGTATGCGGTTGCTTTCCGTATTCAAAATGTTTATGCTCAATAACACGGGTATAAGGAATCTCCCGAGCTGTATAATTCACTACCGCATTTCCCTGGAAATCATCTATTTCCAGTATTTTTTCTTCAAATCGCAGACTACGATATTCCAGATGTCCGCATTGATAATCAAAATATTCATCAATACACCCAGTAAACAAAATACAGTCTGCCACGTCTTCCCAGCGAGTACGTTCAGTAAAGAAATCAGTATTTAATCGAACCTCAATGCCTTCAAGCAAAGCATCGATTAATCTATTATATCCACCTTCAGGAATTCCCTGATAACGGTCATTAAAGTAATTATTATCATATACAAAGCGGAAAGGAACCCGGCGAATTATAAACGCTGGCAACTCTTTGGCAGAACGTCCCCATTGCTTCTCAGTATATCCTTTTATCAGGCATTCGTATACATCTTTTCCACACAATTTCAAAGCCTGCTCTTCCAAATTAGCCGGAGTCACGATATGACTGTATGCCGCACATTGTTCTTTTATCTTTTCTTTAGCTTCCGCAGGAGTCACTACTCCCCACAGTTGATAAAAGGTATTCATGTTAAACGGCAAATTAAACAATCGATCACGGAAACGTGCTAACGGTGAATTAATAAAATGATTAAATGGAACCAATGAATTTACATAGTCCCAAACATATTTATTGTCTGTATGAAAAATATGAGCACCATACTTATGCACGTGAATTCCATCTACATCCTCGCAATATACATTCCCTCCTTTATGGGAACGTCTATCTATTACCAGGCAGTTTTTACCTGCCCGGGTAGCTTCACGAGCAAAAACTGCTCCAAACAGTCCGGCACCTACAATCAAATAATCATATTTTTTCATTACAGCCCAAACAATTATTTTAATTTATACTTATGCTTTTCGCAAAGCTACACAAAAAGAATGAATTACATAGTCTTTTGAGAATTTAGTATACCAAAAGCCTTTGAAAAGCACTAAAAGGAACGTAGTCTTTATCTTTTTTACCTGCAAAAACAAATGATTTTCACATTCAATTGGTAAAATAGAGAAGAAAACCTACCTTTGTAAAATTCGTAACCATTATATATTTAATATGAGGATAGGATTTGATGCCAAGCGAGCCGTACAAAATTTTACCGGATTAGGGAACTACAGCCGTTACCTGATTGAGATTCTTTATCGTTTCTATCCAGAAAACGAATATTTCCTTTACGCTCCGCATATCCGTTCCAATCCTCGATTCAATCACTTGCTTACCGCATGTCCTTCGCTTTCCTGCATCTCTCCCAAAGGATTATGGAAAAAGTGCCGCTCTGCCTGGCGCTCCATCGGCATCACCCGTAGCCTGGAGAAAGATCACATCACTATTTATCACGGTCTTAGCAATGAGCTCCACTCAATATCCGGAAAGCAACTCACACCCGAAGCGTAGTAACCATCCATGATTTAATTTTTCTGCGCTATCCACAATGTTATCCACCCATTGACCGTTTCATTTATACGTATAAATTCAGGAAGGCATGTCAAGATGCAAATGCCATAGTTGCCATCAGTCAATGTACCAAACGGGATATTATACACTATTTCGATATTGATGCAGATAAAATTCATGTTATTTATCAAGGATGTGATGAAGTATTTACCCATCCCGCACCAGAGCAGCTTAAGCAAGAAGCCAGAGAAAAATATCATCTTCCTGCAAAATACATTCTCTGTGTCGGGAGTATAGAAGAAAGAAAAAACGCATTATTAGCTGTAAAGGCCCTGCCTGGAATACCAGAAGATATACACCTGGTTTTAGTGGGAAAACGTACTTACTATACCAACCAGATTGATGCGTTTATCAAAAGCCATCGACTGGAAAAACGTGTGCATCTTCTTCATGATGTAACCTTCCAGTATCTACCAGCTATTTACCAACAGGCAGAAATTTTTGTCTACCCTTCCCGATTTGAGGGCTTTGGAATTCCCATTATTGAAGCTCTTCATTCTGGTATACCCGTCATTGCTGCCACCGGCTCTTGCCTGGAAGAAGCAGGCGGGCCAGATTCTCTCTACGTACATCCAGACGATAAAGAAGGCATGACAAAAGCAATCTGCAGTTTACTGAATCACCCGGAGAAGAGACAGCACATGATAGAACAAGGCCTGAAATACGTTACCCGTTTTTCAGAACAAAGACAAGCTGAAGAATTGATGAACTTGTATCGCTCACTTACAGAAGAAAAAACAATATGAAAATAGAAATTTCTCCAGATTATCAATATATGGCAAAAGAACTCTTTGATATTCCACGTATGTTCGACGAGGAACAAGGAGAGATCGTCTATTCAGGCAGAAACTTTGTACGCCGTTTCATTATTCAAGGCACACCAGTCGTTGCCAAACGATTCAAACGAGTTAATTTCTTTCAACAGATTGCATATACATTCTTTCGCAGTACCAAAGCAGAAAGAGCCTTTCGCTATGCCGGAATCTTCAGAAAACGCGGGATAGAAACTCCTCATGAGATTGCTTTTCTTGAAACATATGAACACGGACTGTTCACTACCGGATATTTCATTTGTACAGCATGCCCAGACCCTCCGGCCTTCCCTTTTCTGGTACCTAAAGAAGATTACGACAAAACACTTGCTACAGACTTAGTGTCACTAATCGTCTCCATGCACCAGAAAGGTATTGTACATGGAGATTTGAATTTCGGTAACTTCCTGTTTCGAAAATCGGAAAAAGAAGCGCATTATCAGTTTCAGGTAATCGATATTAACCGTTCTCTCTTTTTTGATACATGCCCTCCCAAAGAAGTATGTCTCAAAAATCTAAGTACTATTACGCACCGAAGAGATTTATTTGAGTTTATGGTTAGAGAATATGCACGGCAAAGAGAATGGGATGAAGAAGAAACACTTGCACACACCACTGGTTACCTACAAAAACTGGAACAAAAACATGCAAGAAAAGAAAAGATAAAACGATTATTTAAAAGATAAAACTATGATACCTAAAATCATACATTTTTGCTGGCTAAGTGGCGACCCATATCCTGAAAAAATTCGAAAGTGCATGAAAACCTGGAAAAAAGTCATGCCGGACTACGAAATAAAACTTTGGAGCATGGAAACATTCGATGTTTCTTCTGCACCAGTATATGTACAAGAAGCAGTAAAAGCCCGTAAATGGGCCTTCGCTGCAGATTATATCCGTATGTATGCCCTTTACACTGAAGGAGGTATCTATCTGGATTCAGATGTAAAAATTCTAAAAAGATTCGATGACTTTCTACATTATTCATTCTTTTCCAGCTTGGAATATCATCCCAGCCAACTGGAGCAAACCGGATCTATCCATAGAATAAGTCCTGAAGGGAAACGAATTGGTGATGACTATATTTCCGGTATGCAGATTCAAGCAGCAGTCATGGGAGCAGAACCTCAGTGTCCGTTTGTAAAAGATGTGTTAGACTGGTATGTTCATAAACAATTCTCCAAGGACTTATCGGCCGACATGTTCGCCCCTTTGATTTATGCACAACTGGCAGAAAAATATGGATTCTTATATTTAGACAAAGACCAAGATCTGAAAGATAATATGCATATCTTCCGCTCCGAAATTTTTGCTGGGAACAAACACGAAGTGACACCAGCGTCATACGCTATTCACCTCTGTGCTCATAGCTGGAAGAATTCTCTTTTGGACAAACTTCTTCTATTCATCAAGAAATTAAAAAAGGCATGAACAGTAATCCTCAAAGAGCCCTATTTACAATTGAAGTGATTTAAACTTATGTATATCAAATTAAAATATTGTCAAACAGCGTACAAATAGAATTATTCATTATATTATGGGTGACCAAACTCATTCATAATAAACAACCTATGTACGCTGTATTGGACAAAGAT
>ENA-OPZC01000152-OPZC01000152.1-human-gut-metagenome-genome-assembly--contig:-NODE-152-length-13802-cov-1.217038_pt1 | contig 13802 bp, 12 predicted proteins | sample MGYA00242477_ERZ504491 | MGnify/ENA primary metagenome ERZ504491 (study PRJEB26092, sample SAMD00036249) | human gut metagenome | host: Homo sapiens | study: EMG produced TPA metagenomics assembly of... | reverse complement strand
GCGGAAGATCAAATGGAGTAGATTGATACTGTTATATCGTGTGACACTACTTCTTCCTCTGAATAACGGGTATCGATAGACGGCTTGAATATCTCTACACGCTGATGCGCAAAAGTAGCCCTGCGCAAACGCCGTATCAACTCTTCCGTTTTACCGGAAAACATAGAACCACATATCACTTCAATCCTTCCTCTGCGGCAGGTCTCCTCCCGATGATCTTCTGAATATACTACCATATTTTCTTTCATGACATAAAAACAATTGCAAAATTACAACGACGAATCGAAATCCACGAAAAATCGACGTATTTTTATTAATAGGGACGAAAACAGCATGTAAAGAGAAAACTTCTGTTAAATGTTTGACAAATAGAACACGTAAATACGAAAACTTTTTACCTTTGCTTTTATAACATGAAGTACAAAGTATGGGAAAACTATATGTCGTACCTACTCCGGTAGGTAATATGGAAGACATGACTTTTCGAGCTATCCGCATATTGAAAGAAGCGGATTTGATATTAGCTGAAGATACACGTACATCGGGTATCCTCTTGAAACATTATGAAATCAAGAATGCAATGCAGTCACACCACAAGTTCAATGAACATCAGACGGTGGAAAGCATTGTCAACCGCATAAAAGGAGGTCAGACGGTAGCCTTAATCTCAGATGCCGGCACTCCCGGAATTTCCGACCCCGGTTTCCTTGTGGTAAGAGAATGTGTAAGAAACGGCATCGAAGTACAATGCCTGCCTGGAGCTACGGCCTTTGTACCGGCACTGGTCTCATCAGGACTTCCGGATGAGCGTTTCTGTTTTGAGGTTTCCTCCCTCAGAAAAAAGGTCGCATGACACGACTGAATGCCCTGAAAGAAGAAACCCGTACCATGATTTTCTACGAATCTCCTTACCGTCTACTAAAAACGCTGACCCAGTTTGCGGAAATTTTTGGAGCAGACCGCCCGGTTTCCGTATGTCGGGAAATTTCCAAAATACATGAAGAAAGCGTCAGAGGAACCCTTCAGGAAGTTATTGCACACTTCACAGAAACTGAACCCAGAGGAGAAATTGTTATTATATTAGGAGGCAAAGAAAACTAAATTATAATTCTAAATTCAAAAACTATGAGAAAGGTTGTTTTATCTGCTTTATGTGCTGCCGCTCTGCTGACAGCATGTAATAATTCAGGCCAGAACAAAAGCACTTTACAAGCTCAGAACGATTCACTGATGCTTGAACTCTCTAACCGCGACACAGAACTGGACGAAATCATGGGAGCCTTCAATGAAATTCAAGAAGGATTCCGCGAAATCAACGAAGCTGAAAACCGTGTAGACTTGAAAGAAGGCACATTGGAAAGCCAGTCGGCTGCCGATAAGATAAAAGAAGATATCCGCTTTATCAGTGAAAAGCTGAAATCAAACCGCGAACAGATTGCCAAATTGGAAGAGCAACTGAAAAACAGCAAATACCAGTCTGCACAGCTGAAAAAAGCTGTAAAGAACCTCACTGCTGAACTGGCTGCCAAACAGCAGCAGATTGAAACCCTGCAAGCAGAATTGGCTGCAAAGAATATCCGTATTGCAGAGTTGGATGAAGCCGTTATGGACTTGAATAAGAACGTAGACGAGCTGAGCGCAGAAAATGAAGCAAAAACCAAGACTGTAGAAGCTCAGGATAAAGCCCTCAACACTGCCTGGTATGTATTCGGCACTAAATCTGAGTTGAAAGACCAGAAGATTTTGAAGAAGGGTGACGTACTGAAAGACAATGACTTTAACAAAGATTACTTTACTCAGATTGATATTCGTAAAGAAAAAGAAATCAAACTGTACTCTAAACGAGCAGAATTGCTGACTACCCATCCACAGAGTTCATACGAACTTGTTAAAGACGACAAAGGTCAGTTGACTCTGAAAATCAATAATCCGAACGAATTCTGGAGCGTATCGCGCTACCTGGTAATCCTAGTAAGATAATAATCTTTGGTTTATATATGAAAATCCCCTTATCCCTTGACTCAAAACTGGGATAAGGGGATTTTTATTTCCGTTTAGATGAATATTATTTCAAGAAGTTTTCAGCTCGTCCAGGTGAAAGAAGTTCCCACAACGAAGCGACCACCCAGCCTGGAGCAAAAATATCGTTATAATATCCTTTTCCATTTTTACCATAGTCCCAATTCGTATGCTGTACTACTTCAGGATAAAATCCTTTCTTAGTAATTCCACACAAATGACCTTCATGAGGTAGCAGCTGACGCATGGAAGAACTTATCACTTCAGAAAATGCTGTAAAACGAGGTTCATTAAACTCTTTAGACAGCCAATGAAGCACATCTGCAAAATCAAAAATAAACACATCTATGTGGTTGTTTTCTACAGAAACATTTCCCCAGCCACGAGTCTTCAAGCCAATATCACCCAGCATCTGTCCTTTTGCAAACGGAACATCCCAGGTATAATACCATGACAATGCAAAATAAGCCGCTTTCTTAGCAAGCTCCGCATAATGTACACGTTCTTGTCCCTTCGTTGCCAAAGCCAAATAATATGCAGCTGTAGAAGCATATAAAGACGCTTCTTTGTCCTCACAATTCGCATCCAAAGTAGAAGAGAAATAATCTGCCTTCGAAATCAGTTCTTTTTCCAAATAACCCACAGAACGTTTGGCAGCCTCCAGATAGCGTTTATCCTTGAAATATTTATATCCCATCACCAAAGGAAGAGTGGCAGAAGGTGTACTTCCTCCCGATTTATCTACAAGAGAAAAATCATCCTTGAATTTACGGGGAAAACTTCCATCTGGATTCTGTAATTTCAAGAAAGCATCAAGCATCGTTTTTAATCTTTGCTCCCATTCCGGATGCTTGCGTCCGTGCTGCTTTTCATAATTCAAATAATACAACACAGCATATACCCCTTCTGACTGACGGCGGATACTATGATTCTTTTCTACGAAGTCGCGTTTATAGTGTACGACCTCATTAAAGAATCCGGCTTCAGAAAAGCCATGCTGCAAATAAGAGTCGAAGATACTATTTGCATTTTTCACCAAATCAGCACGCTGCTTTCCTTCTCCATATTCCAAGGCATTAAACGCATTCAACAAAGTACGGCCTACGAAACCAACTTCAGCTACATCCAAATTTTCACAAGTAGCTGTACGCAGTTCTACACCAGAATAATATTTAGTAGGTGTATCATCCACATAACTTTCCACAAAGAAATTACTCAATACTTCTTTTATAATCTCATCTGTATAAGGTGTTTCTACCGGAGTCGGTTTGTACAAATCATAGCTATATTCCCAAGCCTGCTTCACACAATCAGAAAAATCATCTGCTGTAGTTTCATGAATTTCCCATGTCAGTGTCAGGGTTTCTCCTTTCTTCAAGAACTGATATGCTTCTACAGAAGGAGCCAAAGTTAACTTACGGATATAACTCTTCGGAGCTTCTTTATAAGGATAGCCAAAGGACAATGTAGCTGTTCCGCTCACATTCTCAAATCCAGTATAGCCAATAGACGTTTTACCAGAAAGAATCACTTCTCCCTCTTTATGAGTAGTCAATGCCTCATCTTCAAACTCTGCAATACGAGTGACAGAAATCGACTTCTTATTTTTTTCATCAAGAATTGTAGTCATAGGCGTACTCAGACGATCCTCACGCACCAGCCAGCTGTCTGAGGTATGAAATGAAGGTGCTTCCTTTGGAGAACGAAGATTGCGGCGATACCAGAAACCAGGCATATAAAACAAACAGTCATCATGGCGCGCATCCGATTTTACCTGCTCACCAAAATTGAAATACACATCCTCTAAAGCAACCATCCACAAACTGATTTGTTTGGTTTGCCCTTCTCCCGTTATATTCTGATACAACAATACCGGCAATTTATGATTACTCACCAACTGATAATCAAAATTTCCATTTGACAACTTATTCAGTATTAAAGGATAATGTACCGCCATATTGCCTGGTACTTTCAAAGCTATAGAAGCAGAAACATTAGACGGAGCATATTCAAATGCATTTACGCCCAATATCCCCGCAAGCCCAAGAATTCCACTTAAAAGTTTTCTCAGAATCATAATTATTCAGTTTTTAAAGGCTTTATCACCTTTGTTTTATCAATTGAAATATCATACGAACCCTTTTTGTTTTCTTTTAAACATAAAGGTACAATACGAGTTCTACGAGGGAAAATAGTAGAATCTGAATTATGTATATGATATACATAATATAAACAGTCTTTATCACCAATAAACACATCTCCGTGTCCTGAACCATTCTCTCCAAGTATATTACGATGAATAATTGGATTTCCATGAAATTTTTTCCATGGTCCTAAAGGGGAAGAAGCGATTGCATATCCTACTGCATAATCTATATTCATAAAATGATTAGCTGAATAAAATAAATAATATGTATCCTTTAATTTTATGACAGAAGGTCCTTCCATAATAGGATTAGAAATATAATTTGCCGTATTCTCCCATGGCTCTGTACAATCCAAACATTGCTTTAAAGTCCCAGACTTAATTTCTCCTTTTTGCAAATCAAATTCACCTACCCAAATATAATTTCCACGGTTAAAACGCACATGGTACAAATAATATTTCCCATCATCATCTCGAAATAAAAAAGGATCAATATTTTTTTCACTTATATCAACAGGGTTGGCTTTCATTTGTTGAAAAGGTCCCATCCATGAATCAGCCATAGCCAATGCAACCTGCTCATTTGCCGTATAAGCTAAATAAAAACATTTTTTATCTTTAAACCACTGAGGTGCCCAAAAACAACTATCTCCAAAAACATGATTTCCCTTTTTCAAAATATACAAGGAAGAATCATTTTTCATCTCATGCCAATCTTTTAAGTTCTTTGATTCAAACAAGACAAACCCTTGAGATGCATCTCTTCCAGTTCCGGTCATATAATACATTCCATTTTCCCGAATAATGGTTGGATCTGCTAAACAAAGTTCTTCTCCTAATCTACTCAAGTTTGTTTCATTATGCCGAGACCGTACGCAACTCAAAAGCAAACAGCTCGATAAACCTAGCATTAAACATAACTTTTTCATTGTATCTCCATTTATCATACTTCAGGCCTTTCTGATTCTAATGAAGGAGATTGACCTTTCACTTCCGGCCAATCATTCTTCCAGATTATTTTATCCAACATCAACACACGACCTTCAGGATTTTTCACATTAACTGCATGATAAAAAATCCAATCATTTCCTGCCTTATCCATTATAATCTCCGAATTGTGTCCTGGACCCACAAAATATTCATTCTTATGTATAAGAATTTCATGATGGTTATCAAGCATACCCTTTCCATTCTTATCCATATAAGGACCTAGTAATTGTTTTGAACGTCCAACAACTGTCGTATAAGTACTTTTCAAGCCTTCACAACAACTGCCAATTGAAGCAAACATATAATAATATCCCTCATGTTTGTGGATATAAGTACCTTCGTAAGCAGTTCCTGCAATCTGTATTGGATTAGCTCCTTTCTTCACAGTCAATCCATCTTCGCTTAATTCAATAGCATAAACTCCTCTGAAACTCCCCCAAAACAAGTATTTATGCCCATCGTCTTCTATATAAAAAGGATCTATAGAATTCTGTACTTTAATACCATTACTGCGAAACATCATTCCATTATCTTTAAATGGACCATCCGGACGATCTGACACAGCACATCCAATACCACAAGTCCATTCTCCTCCCCATTCAGACATTGAGTAATACAATACATATTTATTCCCGATTCGGTTTATATCCGGAGCCCCAATATTACCTTGAGGCTCAAAATTTGGACGCGTTTGTTCCGTAAAAGCAGTACCAACAAATTCCCATACTACCAAATCTCTGGAACGATGAATTGGTAGGTTGCGAATATTCTCTGTTGCATAAAGATAATAATAACCATCATCCGCTAATATTAACGAAGGATCCGGAAGACTATAATCGACAACAGGATTGGTATATTTTTCTAAATTGGAAATAGTTTGGGAAAACGAATAAATGAATCCGAATAAAAAAACGCATATGAGTTTAACTTTTAGTCCCATTTCATCTTGATTTTGATTATTCCAATAATGCATTCACACACCAAAGATATGCCAACTGTCCATGATAATCCCCAACACAACGTTTACGATTGTAGTAATACTGCTTATCGTTTTTTCTATCTGTACCAATACAAATCTCCGTCACATCGCCTTGTTCATTAATATATGTAACTAAAGACATCCATGCTTTTCTTGCCAGTGGCGCATATTCTTTTTCGTCTAGCCAACCATTTTTTACTCCCTTAATAAAAGCAAAAGCAAACATTGCAGACCCAGAGGTTTCAGACCAACAATCATCCTGATCAATTAATTGATTCCAAATATTTCTCGAATTTTGATATATCTTCAAACTTTCCATCATTTTCTTATAACCCTGCATAATACGCAAATGATCTTTATGATCTTCAGGCAAGTATTGAAGTAACTCCGACATTCCAGCTGCAATCCATCCATTTCCACGTCCCCAATAAAAAGGCACATCTAAGGCATGATAGAACAAGCCATTAGGCCTTTGTAATTTATCCAAATACAAAACCATTTCTTCAGCTGCACGATTGATATATTTAATCTCTTTTGTAACCTTATAAGCTTCAATTTGTAAAATAGTAATCATATACATATCATCAATCCACAATCGAGTCTGCCAAGTATATCCTTTTTCTGCCCATTCTTTTTCTTGGGAAGTTGCCTCCTTTGGAAGTTCCCATTGACTATCCGCATATGACATTCCCAATTCCCTATAGTGTTTATCTTTTGTTATCCTATATAACTTCAGTGCCAAACTTCCAAATGTATTTAAATCAACATGAGTTTTAGGAGGCAAATACTGCTTCTCTTCAGTCAGCAAATAGTCAAACTTTTTACGAATAAGCTTAAGCAATTTATGATTCTTTGTCATCGCAGCATATTCCAACGCACCGCTCCAAGTAAATGTTTCATAATACCCAATCCATTTACCTACATAAAGTGCATGCTTGCTATCAACAAATCTATAAGACAAACGTTCTCCCACTTCCTCAGGCGTATATCCTTTGGGAAAATCTGTTAAAACATTCTTTTGTGCAAATAACTGAAAAGGTAATAAAACGAGTAAAATAAAAAACCATTTATTCATATTCTTAAAAATTAATTCATTTTCAACTTAAAAATTAGGAAAATTTCTCATAAAATCTCGTCGTGGATATGATTCCCATATACTATCTCCCAATTCTGAGGTTACCCTTACATCATTAGTTTTATCCAGCATATCATCTAGATTCTTTCGTAATTTGTTCAACAGTAATTCAGACTTAGGACATCCCACAAGATTATCCAGACAACCGGGATCGTGTTTAATATTATATAATTCTTCATAAGGTCTAAAACCAACAGTACGAATAAAATATTTTATGCCTTTCCCTATATCTCTGTTCTGAATAAAATAATCCTTAGTTGGTGAGCCGTCTATATCAAAATAGCCTGAATGAGGCTTAGCCAACTTATTATCAGTAGTCAAAGGAGTCGGATCCCCTACCGGCCATCTCTCAGGATGAAAATTCCTTATATACAGATAATCACCTTTCCTAATACATCGTATCGGATATCCCCAATTATTATATCGGGAAGAACTATGCCTTTCTCTTCCTGAAAAAGCTACATTTTGTTTATGCTCTTCATGACTGATCAAAAAAGGCAACAAACTTTCTCCTGGCATGTGACTATACTTTGAAAAAGCAACCCCTGCAGCATCCAATATGGTAGGAGCAAAATCAATTGAACTGATAATTACATCTGTATTTTTCCTCTTTACTCTATCTCCCAACAAATTGCCAATGGAACATGTATACCCGCATCATAGCATGTAGCCTTAGCATTTGGGAAAGGCATACCATTATCTGAGGTCATGATAATCAATGTATCATCAAATGCATCCTTTTCTTTTAAAAATTCAATAATTTTCAGAACTTGAGAATCAAGCCATTCTATCTCTACTGCATAATCCAATAAATCCCCTTTCACAACCTCATCATCAGGTAAAAATCCTGGAATATTCACATTTGTAAGCAATTTACCTTCTTTCTTCCAAGAATTTTGTTCAAATCCACGATGTGGTTCATTGAAACCAATCCAAAAACAAAAAGGCTTATCCTTTCTCGCATTATTAAAAAAATTTTTAAAGTTCTCTACATAATCAATAGCAGATATACCTTTATAGGGAGGCAATAACTTCTTCTGATTAAAAACCTTCCCAGCCGGATTCCTACTTCTTCCTTTCCAGTCCCCAGGTCCCCACCCTTTACCTGTATAACCGACACTATATCCTTGTTCTTCCAATATATCTGTATAACAAATAATATCTTGAGGGAAATAAGAACAATGAGTTCCGGCCTCCCTTATTTGCCATGGATACATTCCAGACAAAATAGATGCCCTAGAAGGACTACTTCCTGGAGAAGTTACATAAGCATTTTGAAACAAACAACCTTGCTTTGCAATAAAATCAAAAGCTGGGGTATTTACAAATGCACTCCCATAGGCCGAACAATATGGGAACGACTGGTCGTCAGTAATTATAAACAAAATATTAGGGCAATTATTTTCAACTGAATTCCCTCTTAAAGGTATAGAGAATCCTCCCCCAAGCACTAATGGAACAAATATCTTTATAAATTTTAAATCACTCATATTTTCAAAAATTTAACTCATACTTATTTTACCAATGTTACACTAGGTCCTAAATAAGAACGTTTCATTCCACCAAAATCAATTACTATCTTCTGAACAATCATACCAGGATCTGCACAAATTACTTTTAAAGTATGTATCCCAGGATTTCCCACATTCATCGTAGCCCCATTAATAGAACTATTCTGAAATACATTCCTCCTCCATTGGCCTGAATATTCTTTCTCTGAAGTAGTCATCCATTGTACCATTCCATCATCAATCATAATACCGAAACGTGTATCATGTTTGGAATCAACAGGGAACAAAGGTAAAGCATAAACATAAACAGTCGCTTTTCCCCCATTAAATGTATAAAAATCATATTCAGCTCTTGGACTTCTATTAGTAAACCACATATTAGGAACAGCCTGTGTAGCTTCACCCAACTGTACACAATCATTTTCATAGCCTAGCCCCTTTACTGAAGTAATTTTAATACCGCTGTTTTCTATCTTACGATGGAATTTTCCCGCATTTATAGAAATACAACCATTATCCTCCACATATAAACCCTTTAAATCATTTACTGAAGGATAAATCGGATTGAATACAGGAACATAAATAGTCTCAGTTTTATAATCTGATACTAAGACTATCTCTCCTACAATTTTTTCACCTTTAGGCACCTTATTCCAATCTACAGAAAAAGCAATTCGTTCCTGCAAATCCACCTTGCCCCGATTTAGTTTTCATCTGAATCCAATCATTCTTGACCAAAGCCTTCCATGAAAAAGCTTGGCAACCTTTATTATATAATTCAATGAACAACTCTTTTTTCTATATAAGGATTCATTGTTGGCAATATATTCAGATTCAATCCACCAGCCATATAATCCTGACCAGGAATAAATATCTCCATATCTCCCTTCCCTGTTGTTTTATATAATTCAACAGGCGGCATATTTTGATACTCCCCATTCCATCCGGGAGATACTCTCATCATGTGATTCCACTTACCATCAAGCAATAAATTATACTTATTAGTATAATAATCCAAACTATCATGATAAGCTTTTACCTTTTCCGCATACAAATTCGTAGCAGCGCGTTTCTGACGAGCATACCATCGGTTCTTTTGAGCTGTCAACATTTTCTTATTCATTAAATCTGCCCCCTTCACTGGATAAAATACCAATTCATAAAAAGCAGCCTTGTAAACTTCAGGTAATGACTCCAAAATTCGCTCACTCTTTGTAGCAATACGATTGTATTCTCTTATACGATTCTCTGCTTCATTATAATTAACAAAAGAAAAATCTGTGTCTATAACACGTTCACGTTGCTGATAATTATTCCACAAGAATCCCCATCCCATAGCTTCAGGCTTATGTTGAAAACCTAAAAGATAATAAGTATTCATTATATCCTTCAGTTCCTCTTCATATTCCCGACCAAAAATAGAAGTCAAATACTGCGCATTAAAATCATAGGCACTTTCAAAATCAAATTGCTCAATATCCCACGCCATATCCAAAAAAAACTTCATTCCCAATTCCCCAGGCTTAATATCTCCAACATTTAACAACCAATAGCGATTAGCTCCTGTATTATAAGCCTTTCGCATTTCTTCATATATTAATGTAGAAGGAGTTGTATTCAACCATAAATAGTCATGTGGCTCTCCACAGTAAGAAATATGATAATATACTCCAGAACCACCTTTTCGCTTTTGCTCATCCTTATTACTCAAGCGCTTTAAATATCCAAAATTATCATCCGGCCAAACCAATGTTACATATTCCGGCACTTTAAGCCCCTTTTCATAAATATTCATAACTTCTTTATAAGGAACAAACTGTTGCGGAATAGAATCTATATCCTTATTAATATGTTTGGCAAGAATATCGCGCTGATCCCTTAATACTTCCTCAACAATACTTACTTCTTTCTCTTTCGGAACTCCAACCAGCCCAGAATCATGTATTCCACGCATAGCTAAAGTGTAAAAATTTTCATAAATACCATTCTCTGCTATACGTTTATCCAGAACTTTATTAATACCATCCTTATTTGTCATATAATTCCACTCTCCCATCGTTTTAGGGAACCATTCTGTCACATTATTGAACAACAGAGGCTCACAATGAGAAGAAGTCATAACAATGCCATAATTATCTGCAACAACCTTATTTTCAGGGTATTTATTAAAAGCACCAGATCCCGGATGCATTGCAGGAGCCAGCATATTTCCTTTCATACGAAGAATCAGTTCACAAACCTTTGCATAAGTTTTTGGACCTATATCACCCAATTCCGGATCAAAAGTCTTAGCGGCCCATGGAGTAATCCCCCAGCCTTCATCATTTATAAAAATACCTCTATACTTCACACTTGGAGCTTTCGAACAATAATTTAAAGCTTCAATATACAAAGCATTCTGATGCTTTACTGGAACATCCGCCCACCAATATAATGGAGAAACTCCAATTGCTTCAGATAAAGTAAAAGTACCATAGGCAGTGCCACGACGGTCACATCCAGCTACAACTAAAGCACGTTTAACCCCTTCTATTGGAAACTCTACAACTTTAATAATAAATTGTTCCCAGCCATTCCTGATTAAAGAAACATCCAATTTCCCTGATTCGACCAGTCTATCAATAATCTTATTAGAGCCCAATGTACCAATCACAACAATTTGATCTTCTTTGGGAAAAATGGAAGAGAATACTGTACTTTTTATTCCTGTCACTCTCTGAATATCTTCTGAAAACAAATCTGAAACAATCTTTACCACAGTGAAATCTGAGGCATCCACATAAATATTACAGGCTTTTCCATTTGCAAATAAAGAAAAATCCGATGAATTCTTCTGAACATTGCTTACTTTAATCTGTGCGAACACCGAAGCCTCACATAAAAGCAACAAAAAAACAAATATTTTTCTCATTTTTAATAAATTATTAATCCACTCTTTCCGTGAAACAAAAAGCAAGTATACAACGATTCATTCCACCAATATAAACCTAATAATAAATGGAACAGGAGAACTAACAAGAGACATCTCCCGTTCCAAATCAACAATCAATATCTATACAACCATTAATAACCAGGATTTTGCTCTAATTTTGATCCAATATTAGCTTCAATTGCTGATTGCGGGATAGGCCAAAGATTATAATGTTTTTGCATTCCAACTCCATCACCATTAGTCTCTGGATTAGCATAATAAGGATTACATTTCATTACACGGTCATACAATAATCCTGTACGCATCAAAGTTAACCGGCGTTTCTCTTCAATGCCCAGTTCTCTCATACGTTCATCCAAAATATAATCCATATTTATTTGTTCTTCTTGAGCAGGGGTTGCATTTGCACGCCCTCTCACTTCATTAATATCTGCCACCGCCAAATCTTTTCTTCCCAAATTCAAATATGCTTCAGCCCGCAACAAATAGGTTTCAGCCAAACGAAACATATATTGATCAGTGAATGTAGTGCCTGCAATACTTTTTAATTTCCAAGTTGCTTTATTCTCATATACTTCATCTGGATGGTTATAAGGAGTAGTACATTTTGTTTGATAAGCAAATAAAGGACGAGCTGGGACAACAATATTAAGTCCTGTAGGAGGGTTATCTACATCTATTTCTGAGATGCCCAAAGCCACAACAGCTGAATTTGGACTTTAAAATGACGAACAAAATTATGTTCTGCATTTCTTATATCACCGTAAAAATCATTCTCCCACACAGTATTACTAAAATATTTTGTAGGAATGGCCCATCCCATACCTCTTCCTCCTGTATAATCACCACAAGGCCAATTATTAAATGGCTTATATTTTTACCGTTAACTGTCAATTCTAATAACCCTGTATAAGGACTACAATTCCTTTCAAACAAATAATTTCCAGTAACTTTCAAATCAGCAGTAGAACTACCTCCACCTGGAAGATCTGTTTCAAACTGTATAACCCAAATTCCTTCCGTATTGCCAGCACTCCTATTTTGATTATTTCTACGGAATAAATCCCAATATACATCTCCAGGAGTTTCCGTAGCTCTTGATCCAAAGCGATTTTTCATTAATCCAAGAGCCTGATTATCTATTACTTCTGTTGCTGCATTCTTTGCTTCCTCATTCATACCTAAAGCTAAATAAATTTCAGATAATAAATGATAAGCAGCAGGAGATGAAATTTCTCCATCTTTCACATCTACAATATCAGGCAAATTTTCAGCCGCAAACTTCACATCTTCTTTCGCCTGCTCTAACGTTTCCTCACGAGTCGAACGAACATAATCAGTTTTAGCTCCCAATACTTCATGTAATTCTAAAGGTACCCCTCCATACAAATAAGCTAAAGTACGATATGCAAAACCTCTAAAAAAACGTGCTTTAGCTGTTAATAAGGTTCTAACATCTTCTGAAAAGTCCATTGTTTCTACTCTATCAATCACTGTATTTGCGCCTGCGATAAGTTTATATAAATTATTCCAATGAACTCTAGGAATTGCAGCTGTTGGATCATAGGCTGCAAGCATATTGCTATGTCTTAAAGTTGGTCCAGGTACTCCATCAAAGACAATATCCGTGCCATATATATAATCAAAAGGCTTTGATTCATCATAACCATAAAACTCATAACGAGTAAGATTATATAAATTATTTATCGACATTTCAAAATCAGACTCAGTCTGGAAAGCGTTCGAAGTACTCATAAAATCTTCTGGTGTTTCTCTTAAAAAAGCACTTTCATTACAACTAACCAACACACTTCCGAGTAATATACTCAAAATGATAGATTTTTTCATAAAATAAAATTTAAAGTGTAACATTCAAACCAACAGTAAAACTCTTCAATACAGGACGTCCAAAATAATCTTGTCCGGCTTCAGGATCCCAACCTTTCCATTTTGTAAATGTCAGCAAATTTTTTCCACTCACATAAACATTTATATTGAAGTGATTTAAACTTTTCTTTTCCTTGCACATTTTCTCAATAGCATAACGGAAAAAGCGATGTAGTTCCATGATTCCCAGTTTCTGAGCGTTG
>ENA-OPZC01000150-OPZC01000150.1-human-gut-metagenome-genome-assembly--contig:-NODE-150-length-13820-cov-1.119258_pt1 | contig 13820 bp, 14 predicted proteins | sample MGYA00242477_ERZ504491 | MGnify/ENA primary metagenome ERZ504491 (study PRJEB26092, sample SAMD00036249) | human gut metagenome | host: Homo sapiens | study: EMG produced TPA metagenomics assembly of... | reverse complement strand
CGTATCAGTAATATAATTATTTAACATACTAAATATCAGAATATTATGTTTGGATTATCATTAATCAGCACAAAGAAACTCAATCATCTTGCATCAGAATGCAGCAAACTGGCTATTGCCAATGTTGAGCTTTCAAAACAAAATGCGACACAATCTAAAACTATTATGGAACTTACTGGAGAAGTCCGGGTGCTAAATTCTAAAATCCTTCTGAATGAAAGTATCAATGATGATCTGCAAAAGAAGCTTAACCGGAAATATCCTCGAAAGCCTTATAATAAAAAATTGTATCGAAAGTAGTGTCATATTCAATTCATTCATTACATTTGCAATGTAGAAGCTGACTTGTTATAACACAAGCTTATCAACCAAATTGTTGAAAAAGTAAAGCCTCTGTCTATTTTATGTAGGCAGAGGCGGCTTTTCCTAATGTATAGTTACATTGGATTCAGAGCGCGGAGTACGGGATTGCTTTCGCGCTCCGCGTTGGTACAGATCATTTTGCATTACCCTCTTTATTTTCATTTTTCTTGATTTTCAGTTGATATAGCAAGTCAGCTTGTTGCTGTTCCTTATATTCACGCATGATACGATCCCATTCATTGTTTTTTCCATAGCCGGATTCTTCCGAGCCGGTTTCTTTTGATAAAATACCGGCACCGACTAATTGTACCAAGTTCGATACCAATTCGGCTGCATTTTGGTGGACGTATGGAACTGCCCACGAAAAAATTTTCAAATTGAGGAATTTGGTAAGTTGGCCTTTTTCTGTTCCATATCCGTGCAGGAACAGCCGTTTCATTTTGTCTATTGATTCGTCAAATTCCTTGCAGTCAATCATGGCTTTTTCCAAAGATGGTGAATAGATCAGCTTGATAGCAACACCCGGTAAATCTCCTGACTTTACTTCGGGAGGCATGACAACAAAACTCCCCATAAAAATCATTTTAAGTAATGTATTAATTTGAAGTTCAAATGATTGTGATGCTTCGGGACGATTCATAAAGCCTGCATCATCATCCTTCCCCATAGTGATAGCTTTTTACCGCACCATACATATCTCCCTGAATCTCAACATCTTCACCTTTAAGTAACATGATTGGAAATGCGTATGCCATATTGTTTTGACACAAATGGGAAATAGCCAGTTCGTACTTGTCGATATTATCTTGTGAAAAGCTCCAGCAGGCACCGTGTTTGTCCCGATAATATACAACCGGACATTCGGTAAATCCATGATCGTGTTCTTCCACTAATGTATATCCTTCAATACCGAAATACTGTTTCACTTTGTTTATTGCTCCGGCTATTCCCCTTTTATCCTGCCGGTAACGGTACATTTTTTTATTATCCCACACTTCCACCCAAGAAATGAGTTCCTTTCCCTCTTCGTCATAGTCGCTGTATCGCCGGGCAAACAGTGTCATTTGACCGGTTATGGAATCGTAGTGAGGATAAAGAGTGTCACCATCAAAATAGGAGAGATTCTTGGTGAACACCTTGCCTTCATTCATATAGAATACGATTGCTGCATCTCCCGTTATTTTTACACTTTTGGCATATTCGTAAAATGCAATCTCCATATTTATTACTCAGCCATCCTTTTTGAAATTCGAGAAATATTTCCCGTGAACTTTCATCAACTTTGGTATCGGTCAGCTCATGATGAATGTCATTGCCACATAGATGTACAAGTTGTTGGATAGTGATTATCATCTGAAAGGGAAAAGAAGCACGGAATACTTTCTCCCGGAAGAACCGTTTCTTCTCTTCGTCATATTTCAGTCTGTCCGGGTAAAACAATTCCGAATTGATCTTGTGCCCTGAAGGATAAAACTCACGGATAAAATCAGCCTGCGAAATGAGCTGCCATGTCAGCCTATCACTGTTGTTTGTGAACGATGCGTTTCTTAAATCGCTCGTAATCCTGCCTTGCAAGTAACCTTCGGGAGTAACCCTTGCAAAAGGCTTTTTTGTAAGAATCTCTGCTATCATATTAATCCTAAACCTTTTATGTGTTTGCGTTTATGTTTAATTTCAAAAATCATTCGCATAAGCAATGCTTCTATGAAGTCGGGAGAATGACCTACTAATTTTTTCATTATAATCTTCTTGATAATAGTCCAGCCTTTCTCTTCACTGTCTTCATCCTTTCGTATCGCTTTCCTTTCCTTGTCGAGAATCTGTCTAAGGGGAACTTTCTCAAACCCTTTGCCGGAGAACTTGCGTTCAAGAAGAGTCGGTTCAATGGAAATCTCCCGGTTGATAATTTTTTGTGCGAACAGATATGCCGCTTGTGATTTTAAATTCGCATAGATGTATTTGAATTTCTCTTCCACGGCTTCTTTGTTGTTGAATGGGATTGCATTCGGGAAAAAGCCTTTGAATATTTGTCCGAGTCCGTTAAGGTCATAGGTGAAGCATTCTTCTCTTACATGCCATTCTTCCAGCATCGCTTTTACGGTATCGACTGTTTTCTTGCTGTCAAGTTTGCAAACAAATATGTCTCTTATATGCCATCCTTCCCACAGCCACATGACAAGACTGTCGCCACCCTCAAATGCCGCATCACATGATACCCGGCGTATTCCATCACCTATCTGCATGGAATTGCGGTATAAGGCTTCCATGTGAGTCAGCTTTATTATATCATCTCCGGCAGCTTTGTATTTCCAGTTACCGTCAAGATCGCGTGCGCGTTGTTCGTCTGACTGGTTGACAAGGTTAGCCAAATAGGTCGGATCAGAAGACATCAGTTTTACATTATCGGAAAGTTTTGCTTCAATAAAAGTAACCGACTTGATAAACAGTTCTTGTGGTGTGCCATATTGCTCATACTCCGGCTTCCAGTAGGCGTGTATAATATCCTTGCATTGCTCATATACTTCCTCACGGGTATCTCCCCAATATATACCTGAAACATTGTCCCCGTCCATAAAACAATACCGGACTCTGCCATCACGTTCCGGGATTGGAAGACCATCTTCTCCGATCCACCAGCCAATGAATTTTGCAACCCAGCTGTCAGGATCAGGGTTACATGTTCCGATAAAGCGGTTACGGATATGAAAGGCGTTACGGTTACAAGTGATAAGGTATTTGAATTTGAGATATTCCATGTGGGTTATTTCATCCACACCTATATATGCGAACTGTTTACCTTGAAAACGCTTTTTGAAATCGTCAAGTGTGTCAGCATGATAGCTGAATTTTAAAAATCCACCTTTATAGAAATTCCAGCGCATGTCGTTTTTGGACTTGTTGTATTCCCCAAATCATCAATATAAGGTCGGATGATGTTTCTACCATATCAGAGAGATCGTCTATCTCATGCCGGAGAAGCACAGAACGGAAGTTTTTATTTTTTATATCTTTCAATGTTTCCATAAGAAGAGTAAAAGTTTTACTTCCTCCACGGCATCCCCCCACAGATGGTAATATCAGCCGGGGTGGAGAGCATGTTTTCCTGCCCTCCACCTTGTGCGATTATCTTATTCGGATTAGGAATTTTCCTATCCGCGTCCCTTAACATTTGGATATATTCATAATCAAGCACCAAACTGGCATTAACCGTTTTTATTCCACTATATTTCTCCATAAAAAGAAAACCGATCCTCACATTACACATGTGGAGACCGGCCTATAAGCTCTGATTCTAATATTGCAGTACAAAAATACGCATAAAGAGTATTATTTTCTACATTTTAATAGAAAATAATATCAAAAATGTTTTGAGAAAAGAAATCCAGTACATATATTTGCAACGAAAACATGGAGTATGATAAAAATTAGTGCGGATAAAGATGCAGATCAAAGGGAAATATACAACAAGATAGTTTTATGTCCGATATGCGGTCAGAAACTAACTGATATAAGCTATGTCAATGGTGTTGTTATATTGAGAGTGAAGTGTCGTAGATGCAAGAACTACATAAATGTGGATATTGTGGGTACAAAGTAGTTTTCAGGATAATATCGCGGAGTGGAGCAGCTGGTAGCTCGTTGGGATCATAGCCCAAAGGTCATTCGTTCGAGTCGAATCTCCGCAACAATAGTTGGAGTTGCCGCATTGTTTCTCCCTTCGATGTGGCGTATGGGGATAAAGGGAGAATATGGAAAGATGGCAGACGTGGTGTATGCGCCGGACTGAAAATCCGGTTAAGGTGATTCGATTTCATCTCTTTCCACAAACTATACGGTGTGGTTCAATTCCCACAGGTACGCTGAAATGGGGTATCGCAGTTAGGTGAGTATAGGTATATTGTCCGGTTAGCTCAATTGGTAGAGCAATACACTGTTAATGTAAAGGTCGGTAGTTCGATTCTATCACCGGGCGCAATGAAGCGGAGATAGTTCAGTTGGAAGAACGTCAGATTCCAAACCTGATTGTCGGGGGTTCGAGTCCTTCTCTTCGCGCATATTGAGATATGGTGTAATGGCAACACAGCAGATTTTGGTTCTGCTATTCAAGGTTCAAATCCTTGTATCTCAACAAATGGCGTATTCGACTAACGGTTAGGTCGTCACCTTTTCACGGTGGAAACCAGAGTTCGATTCTCTGATACGCTACACAGAATGAATAACGTCCGAAATACAAGGGAAATGCGGTGGTTTCACCGAGACATCTTGTAGGTCGCATATTGGAAGTATGGGTGAGTGAACGATACCACCTCTTTGCTAAAGAGGCAAGCTGAAAGGCTTCGGAGGTTTGAATCCTTCTGCTTCCGCAAAACGGGTAGTTACCGAAGTGGCAAACGGGATAGACTGTAAATCTATTGGCTTTCGTCTTCATTGGTTCGAGTCCAATACTGCCCACTATTAAATGGGAAATAAGACCAAAGAGTCAGATTGATGCAAAAAGCATTGTCTGACTCTTTTTTATTCAACATAAACACAAAATAAACACGATGGAACAAGAAAAAATCTTATCCACATTAAGTGAGAAACTTGGAGAAACCAGTTTTTCACCGCAGACATTACAGACGTATGTAGAACTTAATCCCATAGCCGAAGGTTCGGAGCCTGACGAGGCTTATTGGAAGCAAGGCTGTGAATTTTCTGAAAGGGATGCAAGGACAGTACAACCATGATGTCGCAACCAGAGTTGAGGACTTTAAGAAAAACTATAAGCCCCAACCGACTCCCCCGACACCTCCAACTCCACCGGTACCACCGAAAAACGATGATGAACTGGAGAAGAAACTGAAAGAACTGGAAGCACGTTTAGACGCGGAAGACAGCAAAAAGGTTCAAGCTGATTTGTTGAAGAAGGTTACGGCTGCAATGAAGGCCAAACAAGCGAATGATGATTATGTGTTGAGCAAGACCTTACAAGGGGTAACTTTCGATACCAAGAAAACTGTGGATGAACTGGTTACTGAATTTCTGCCGAAATATGATGCAGAATATAAGGCGTGCAGGGGTTATGGCACCGCCCCAAGAACTTCTGACGGTTCAGGTGGAACACAACACAATGCAGCCAGCAGATACTTTGAACGTAAAGGCAAGAAGGAAGGCTGGAAGAAGAATTGAAATTATTAACTCTAAAACAATAAATGTATGGGAACAATGGGTAACACGTTTGATGTGAACACCGTGAAATACGGACATGCCCGTAAAGTGTGGCGTGAAATCCGTCACCGTTATCCGGGCGGTGGTATGGTGAGCAACATTTCCGATTGGGTTGCGGTTGGCAAGATTCCTGCCGGTACAGCTGTGAAGTTTGATCTTTCAGGTAAGACATTCACCGCTTATACGGATGCACGGATCAAGGCGGCTGAATCAGATATTACCACTCTTGGCATTAATGGTTATTTGCAAGAAGATATTCTTGTAGCCAGTGGCAACACAAAGGCCAGTGGGACAGTAGTCTATGCCGGAGAGATTTATCAGTACATGTTTGACGAAGAAGTGGTCGCTATCCTGCAAAAGATTACTACACTTCCTCAAATTGTATGGGTGCAGTAAAAAGAATTTGAAAACAACATTTAAAATACGACAATTGTATGAATACACTTCCTATTGATTTGTACAAGGTTATCGAGTATGGGCTTGGTGGGGACACTTGGCAAGAATTTATTGACCGTTACAAGGAGAAGTATGACCTACTTCAAATTGATGGTTTTGAATTTGAAGCAACCAAGTTGGATTATACTTTCTCCCAGCTTATTACGAGCCTCGGCGTGAAAACGCTGCCAGCTTACGTTGATCCGGAAAGTCCGGGTTATGAAGCTGCATTGGGAGAACTCGAAGGAAGGACGGGTAATATCCCGACTCAAAAGAAGTTCTACCGTTTGAACCGTGTGACTGTGAGACAACAATTGCAGCTGTTGCAACGGTAGGCATGTCCGCATTGACGGAAGAGATGCAGAATGTGTTCTTGGGCTTGCTTGATGAAAGTGCTGACGGTCTTATCGGATCGTACTACAATGCGCTTACTCACCAGCGAATGAGAATTGTTTCCACGGGTAAGTTCACTATTGATACTGATAACAACCCACGTGGTTTGAAGGGTATCACTATTGACTTTAATATCCCTGAAAACCATTATCAAGTATTGGCCGGCACAAGCCGCTGGTGGACTAAGGATGAACATATTCCGGCAAATCAAGGCTCTGCCTCTGATCCGATTATGGATGTAAAGAACAGAGTGAAAGAGATTCGCCGCAAATATCATTATTTGGGCAAGATCAGGATGGAGCTGGCGCAGGACTTATGGATGATTTAATGACTCATACCACGGTTCTTAAACGTATCGGCCATTCCCTCTATCCGACTGTGACGGATGATAGTACGGTTATTGCCAATGCACAGAATGAAGATGAAGACCGCCTGAAAGCCATTTTCAAGAAACTGGTTAAGGTGGATGAAATCGTGCCACGTGACAGCTATGCTTTTGTTGACAAGCCCGGTAAGGATGCGGACGGACAACCTGATCTTATCACTGAACAAGTGGAGAACTTCAAGGCCACCAATATTGCCTTTATACCAGTAGGCAGATCGGTACTATTCAAGGTGTGGAGCCTTTGACTTTGGGATATGAGGCAAACAAGGTTGCTTCTTATGACGGTGGACGCTTGAAACTGACACAGAGAGCCAATCCTGAAACACATTCAATCTATATTGAAAGTGAAGCCGCCCAAATGTGTGTGCCGAGAATGCCACAGTATATGTTCATCTCTACTGTAACTGTGTAATTCTTAAATTCATGCAAGAATGAATGAGGAACTTTCTCATACGGAAGATATGACCATTGAGGACTTTTTGAGTGGCGCAACTGCTTATGAAATAGCGGACAACGCCCTCAAAAGGGTTCTTGTCAAGCGGAAAATCGCTTTTGGAACAATGGTAAGTGAACTGACCGAAAGGCAGCTTGATCTTGCCACTGCCGATATTTACATGTGGTGTGCAAGCACTCCAAGCAGTAAGAATGATACCGAAGACAGTGACGGGGGATGGAAGCATAAGGAAGGTGGTTGGCAGACCAGTGCATACGACAAGCGGCAACTCCGTGAAATGGCGAAAGAACTGTATGAGAAATGGGATGAAGAAGTTGTAAAGGGCACTAAAATCAGAATAGTCAATTTTTGAGTATGAAAGTAAATAATCCACGGCATCCGCACAAATGTACTGTTTACCGAATTATAGGTGAGGATTCTTTCAGTGATGGTGAGAAGGTGATCTTGTATGAAGGTATATGCCGAAAGGAAGGTAGTACAAATTTGCGGACATTCAAAACCGATAATGTGATAAAGAGCGATTATCTGTTGAGCCTTCCCGGAATTGTTGGAAGGAATATTGGCCGGTGATCTGATAGATGTCACGGACAGACAAGGTCACTTTCACTCAATGTATGGTTACTGATAGCTATGCCGGAAATTTGGGAACAACTGTGTATTTCAATCTTGCAAAAAATTAACGCATGGATAACCGGAGCAATGAAGTATTGTTTGATGAAGGAATAAGGAAGGCAAAGGAGCTTGTTTCAGGATATATCTTTGATGTCTTGACTAAATGCTGTGAAGAACTTATCCAAGATGCACTTGATAACAAGTCAGGCTTTCGGAATCTTACGGGTAATACAATAACCAGTTATGCGTGCGGATTATTCATGGACGGTAGATTTTCCTATTTCGTTTGTAGTGGAGATTCAATGAAACAACCGGTGAGAGTAAAGCTGACTAAAGGTGAAACATTTGTAGGTGTCAGTTATGATAATCAGAACAGACGTTTTACTGGAACAATAGAAACTGATAAAGGTTATGGCGAAGCATTCTCCTTTGATTTCTTGAAAAGATATAAGTCGGAATCACGTAAAGGATTTGAGATAGTAATGTGCACGGGTACTGAATATTCAACCTATTTGGAGAATGTGTTGAATGCAGATGTTCTGACCGGAACATTTCAAAGGGCACAAAATACATTATTCAAGAACTTTAAACCAATGAAATGATGGGACGGACAGTTTATAGACGTATGGATATATTAAAACAAATCGCTGATGCAGTAACCGGCATTGGTGAGAAGGTTTTTATAACGGATCGTCCGGCTGCTGAACAAAAGGCGATGAAGGACTTTGTTGTTATCCGACTGCCACAAACTATCCAAGACAAAGGGAGTACCTATCAAGACAGCTATTGTCAGATAATGTTTTTGCGCGTGATCGTTCAAACGGCATTGAGAATACAATTCGTTTGGAAGAAATGCAAATGGACGTGATCTCTAAATTTCCAATAGTGACGGAATTGTTTTCAGCTGTAAGTCCACGATTACTTCCCGGAGGAAATGACGGACTCGGTTTTCATTCCTTAATAATACAAGCGAAGCTAATAATAAACAAATGACACAAACTTAAAAAGATACGATTATGGCAGAGATTTCTATTACTACCAAACTGGAAGAGTTAAAGGTGCTCTTTAATCAGATGAAGGAGGTTTATTATGTGTCCAAAGTCAATAGTGACCTCGCAACTTTAGCGGCTTTTGATATGGAGCTGCCGGTACTCTCTGACGGAGTTACATTTGATACCGGAGCTGCCGATGTTTCCAAGATCAAGTTGACAACCGGAGCAACTTGGACTTCTATTGCTAATGCTGGAGATTCCGATATTCAGTTTCAAGTACCTTCCGTGGCAGGAAAGATCAATGACTTGTTACTGAACAAGAAAGCGGAAACGGTGACTATGACTGCTACCATTGATGGTGAGACTTATGAAGGTGAAGGTTACAATATCGAACCGAAGAAAGTAATCGGAGGACTCTTCATGCGTAGTGAAGACCGTCAAACAGCCTTGTTCTTACCGAATGTTGAGGGGTATAGCAACTTCGTCAGCGAGCAGGATAAGCCGGGGTACTTTAATGTATCTGTTTCTCCGTTGAATGATGCTAAGGGTGCCTCTATTTACATTTTACGTAAAAAAGTGTCCGAATAAAAAACTTAGGATATAACACTTTGCAAAATTCATATCAGCGAAAAGGTGGTGAGCTACTTGATACCGGCCACCACCTTTTTTCGTATAAAACACGATAAAATATGACAAAGAAGAATGACATAACACTTCCTACGCCGGAGGATGAAAGGCTATTGAATGATGTGTTGGAAGACAGTGTGGACTATGTGGAAGTCCGAGGAAAGAAATATGGTATTTCATGGCTGAAAAGAGGGACTATACGCAAATTCACCAGTACCATGCAGAAATCGGGGAATGATGATAAGATCAGTTGCCAATGTGCAGCCGCTATCATTTTGAACGGATATTGGAAGATCAAGTTCTTCTATCCTTTCTTGTGGCGATGGTTCTTTTATATCAAACAATATGGAGATCATGAGCTGATGAAGGTTATAGCCGTCGGCAAAAAAAAAAATTCCAGTGGAAGACTACTTGACTGCTACCATATATCTGACCGCGATGAAGGACACGATGATGACAATGACAAAAGAGGAAGCAGAGCATATCCTTCACGAACCAGCTACGGACAAACGTGGGAAATAGGCAAGTCCTATCCGTGGCTGACAGAGCCTTTGAGAGTATTTGGGATTCCAATAAGCAAGCCCTTGTTTGGTATTTATTGGGTACTTACAAATGCACAAATTGAACTATTGGCAATGGATGTGTCTATTGTGGTTACAGATTGTGACAAGGACAACAAGGAAAAGAAGCACGATACGAAGAACTTCAAATCCCCTTCCGTAAGCGAAATAGAGGATGCTGCCAAACGCTGGAAAGATAAGTATGGCAATGGAGAAACAGCAATTAACATTAATGATTATAAGTAACACAAACACAATAATATATGGCTGATCTCGGTAATTTATATTTTGATATACTGTTCCGTGATAAGACAGCGGAACAACGTAAAAAATTGAAAGCGGAAATCACCAAAGACTTGCAGGCAAAACTTGATGTGGGTTTTGACAAGAAGAAGTTGGTTGGTGATATGAAGACTTTGCTTCAAAGTGAGAAGTTTAAGATCAATGTGGTAGTGGATAAGGCCAGTACCACACAAGCTGTTCGTGCCGCCTTGCAAGCCGCCGGTTTGAATACAAACTTTACAGCAAGTGATTTACGCGCCGCCAAAGCCGCAGCCATTCAAACCAAAGCGGAGGCTTCTGCCGCAGCCGCACGTGAGCTTGCGCGACAAAGAGCCGCACGTGCCGCCAAAGCGGAACTGGATTTGGCTAATGCCCGTGAGAGATCAGCCAATGCAGCAAGACGTCACATGACAGCCACTCTCAATATGAATGGAGCAATGAACAGTCAGTTGAGTATTGTCGGACAACTAAGAAATGAATTTTTAGGGCTATACTCCATTTATGCGGCACAAAATTTTTTACGTGCGGTGGTTGATATTGGTGGTGAATTGGAGAATCAGAAAATTGCAATGGCCTCTATCCTGCAAGATGAAGGCAAAGCTACGACCATATTCAATCAGATTAAGAAACTGGCTGTTGCTTCTCCGTTCGGGGTTATGGACTTGAATCAGTATGCCAAACAACTTTCCGCGTATTCTATACCATACAATGAATTGTATGATACCATGAAAAGGCTGGCTGATATATCGGCCGGTGTAGGTGTTGATATGGGACGTATCATATTGGCCTACGGTCAGATAAAGGCTGCTAAATTCTTGAAAGGAACGGAATTACGACAATTGACGGAAGCGAACATTCCTATGGTGGATAAACTGGCCGAGCGATTCAGTAAGTTGGAAGGCCGCATTGTCAGTGCCGGTGAAGTGCTTGATATGATCTCGAAAAAGAAGGTTACGTTTGAGGATGTAAAAGATGTTCTTTGGGAACTTACGGATGATGGTGGCATGTTTAATAATATGCAGGAAGTTCTTTCAGAATCAGTTAAGTCCAAATGGAAGAACTTGGCTGATGCGATTGACATTATGCTTGGTGATATTGCGGAGTCAACGGGTAGTACATTGAAATGGACTGCCGAAAGCCTTACCACCCTTGCTCAAAATTGGAAAGAAGTTGTACCTTTTATAACAGCGGCCACAGCTGCGTTTGGAACATATCGGGTTGCGGTTTATGCAGGATCACGTGCCATGGGAGTGGCAAATGCTACATTAATAAAAGGAACACTCGCAGCTAAACAGAAAACAGCAGCGGATTTAGTGATGGCTTCCAATTACCACACTTTAACTGCCGCTGAAAAAGGATTGATTGCTTCAAGAAATGCTATGACTACCGCAGAATGGAGGGCATTGGCTGTTAGTGGCGCATTGAACAAAGAACAAGCGTTGAGGTTGATAACACTTGGGAAAATTAAATCAGGTCAGGCAGGACATATTACCCAATTACTTAATATATCAAAAGCTGAACTTCAAGTGGCTATGTCAGCTGGAAAAGCTCGTGTGGCAATGACAATGCTTAGTTATGGAGCCAAACAAGTTTGGACTGCTTTTAAGGGTTTGTTCAATCCATACATGTATTTGTTCGCTGGACTTTTTGCCATTACTGAATTATGGTATAAGTCCGGGCAAAAGGCTGACGAAATGAACGAGCGTATTTCCGAGCTGACAACAAGAGCACAAGACGGTTTCAAGAATTTAACGAAAGAAGCTCAAAAATTTGCTGATGTTGATCCTTTTAAGGCGAATGATGCCTCACTGATTTCTTCCATTGAAGAAATGAAAACAGCATTAAAGGATTATTCTCCAGTTTGGGCAAACACTTTTAATGAAACGTTTAAGACTGATGATGAAGGAAATACGGTTAAAAGCCTTGCAGAACAATATATATTGCTTCGGAATGCTTTGAATGATACAAAAGAGGCTTATAGATTGTTGAATGCCATAAAAGGTACGTCTGAACATGCCAATGAAGCGACTGACGGTTATTTTGATGACAGTTTTCTTGAAAATATCAATGACTACATTGATGCGGAGGAACGGGTAAACAAAATTATTGGCCGCATGTCAGGCAGCTATATCGAGTATTCCACCGCCATGCAGAAAGTTATAGCCAAACATGGTGATTTTGCCAAAGCCGCTTCGGGTAAACCGCTGAAAGAACAGCTATCCATTCTCAAAGAATACCCCAAAGCATTGGCCAGCCTGAATAATGAGTTGCCTTTCACTGGAGGATATAGAGATGATATTTTTCAATTGCGGAAAGCGTGGAAAAACTCTAAGCGTATTTATATGGAAGATGTATTGCCGGATATGAAGGACTTCCTATCTGGGTACAAGTCGAGGCTGAAAGCTGCCGGCTGGGATTTGGAGAATTTGAGTGATGCGCAGAAAATAGCTATCGGTTTGGATATAAGTTCTTTCTTTGATACGTTCGAGAAGATGCCGAAATATATGCGAGACTTCTTTAACGAGAAGACTCTTGAAGAAGAGTTCAATATCAAGATTAATGCTGAATATACAGAAGCCAGTCAAAAGTTTTTTCTGATTTGCAGAAAAAGTTCAATGAAGCCACAGATGGGCAATTTGAAGCCCAAATAAAGGTTTCCACAGATTCAGAGAAAATCATTGAAGGAATACAAAAAGGATACAAGGAAGCTAAAGAGACAACAAATCAATTGAAGCCGGTATTGATTAAAGCCGGAATAGATTTGTCAGGTATTGGAGCTATTGACTTGTCAAAACTTCCCGACTGGCAGAAGCAAATTGTATCAGATTATAAAAAGGCTTTCGACACAATGCAAGCCGGTGAGAAAGGAGCTAAAGAAATCGGTTTTTCTCTCACTGATCCAAATAAGGATAAGAGCAAAAAGGATGCCTTTGCCGAAAGATTGAAAGAACGGGTAAACTTACTAAAGGAGGCATATTCTGAATATAAGAAGTGGACTGACATTGTTGGAAAGGGAGAAGCTGCCAGCAAGGTTAAAGAATCGGGTATTTTTGATTCCTTATTTAAAGGTAAAGAACCGGTGAATATTGTAAATTATCGGGATGAATTGAATAAGATTCTTAACCAGCTTGACGATAAGACCAAAGAGCGTAAGGAATTGAAAGTCTCTATACGGAAAGTGCTTTGGGATATTGATGCCAACGCTATGAAAGAAGCTTCGGATAAGGCCACAAAGGAACTTGAAAGGTACGTGTCTGATGTTTCAAAGAGATGGGATATATACAAGCAGCTTATCAATGCCGGTGCAAGTAAGAAGGATGCTTCAACTTATGCTTTTGGTTTTTTGACTGATTATGAGAATGAAGCGCAATATTTAATAGATACAGTACAAAAGAAACTCAAAGAAAAGGCTGTTGATCTTCCATTCACTTTGAGTGACGATGAAGCAGAAAGTATATTAGGAGGTAAAGACAGCCCATTATATAAGCAATTTTTTAAGGTGTGGAAGG
>ENA-OPZC01000148-OPZC01000148.1-human-gut-metagenome-genome-assembly--contig:-NODE-148-length-13928-cov-1.259836_pt1 | contig 13928 bp, 11 predicted proteins | sample MGYA00242477_ERZ504491 | MGnify/ENA primary metagenome ERZ504491 (study PRJEB26092, sample SAMD00036249) | human gut metagenome | host: Homo sapiens | study: EMG produced TPA metagenomics assembly of... | reverse complement strand
ATTTCATCATATTCTTTTATTTTTTCATTGGTAATTAAGATACTAATAGTCCGTTCTAATCATTGATATCTGAACCATAGACTAAAAATTTATACTTCCCGTTTTAAAGATATAGCTTTTTATTTCAAAGAAGTTTTTAATGAGAGTTTTTCTTTCAAATCAGCAGAACTAATTTTCAGCTTCACATTGCTGGAAATCTTCGTGCTTCGGAGAATGATTTGCATTCTTCCCTGATACATTCGTTTGGAAGTTATGCCATGAAAGAGTTCGTCCGTATAATGATCCCCGTTATCCAACGCCACCAACTGTGCCGCCCCTTCCATTTGTAAAGTAAGCGGCTCGTTGTAGTCCCATACCGGACGACCTTTTTTGTCTATGGCCGTCACGTTTATATATTGTAAGTCCATACCGTCTGCCTTCCAGTCCGCCGGCGTTTCCGCCTCAATCCGGAGTGCCACAGCCTTTCCGGCAGTTTCGATACGATGACGAGCCACTTCTTTGCCCGACTTGTCACGAGCTATTGCTACCACAGAACCACCATTGCCATAAGGGACATCCTTCCAATAAATCATATTACGCAGGTTTGCCTGTGTTGTATCGTTTTGCTGAACTCCCATGCTTTGACCGTTTACCAACAACTCTACAGAATGTGCATTAGTGAAGGTAAAGAGTGACTGTCTGCTGCCCGGGATATGGTTCCAGCACTCGTTCAATACCATGCGTCCCACTATGACGTCATTCCAGCTGATGCTTTCCATCCCCGCCGCATCGACCACGCCGATATGCACTTCGGGAACTTCCGGCATGAAAGCTGATTTAATAAGGTAAGCTTGGGGATAGGGGCGCATGGTATGGTCAAAGAAGGAGTAGTTCCAGCCTTTCTTGGGCCATTTGTTGGATTCTCCCCAATACTCGGCGGAGCCCCAATAGGCCATGCCCACCGTCCGTTTTCTGTCCATATTATAATAAGGCTGTAACAGATTACTGGTTTCAGCCTCACTTTGGAACAGGATAAGGTCTGGTTGGTATTTCAAATAAGCGTCATATTTGTCCGACTGGTAATTGAACGATGCCACTTCTGTGGCGCAAGCCAGTTCGGGCGGTACCAAATAGTCGTTGAACTCCTTGTCGTGCCGAGTTATAGCTCCCGCACGGGCGGGGAACATGGCTACAGTGGTGAGACGTGTATGATCCCATCTCTTTACCAGCTGGTTGAATATGTTATAGGTAGTGATTCCCCAATCGTTAGTTCCTTCGAAGCCTGCCCATCCTTCACGAATCTGAAGCTCGTTTCCCAAGCTCCACAAAATGATGGACGGACGGTTACGATCGCGTTTGATCCATTCTGTTATCAGTTTGTGCCAGATATGTGTAAACGGCTGACGTCCGCCCCAATAGTCATTGTCACTCCATTTGTCCGTCAGTTCGTCCACCACCAGCATTCCTACACGGTCTGCAATGCGGGCAAAACTGTCACTGTACGGATTATGTGAGCAGCGGATACAGTTGTAACCGAAGGATTTGAGTTGCAGCATCATGCGTTCGATGGCCTTGTCGTAACTAGCGGATCCCAGTGCGCCCAGATCATGATGGTTGGCATTGCCCTGCAGGAATATCTTCTTCTTGTTGAGTTTGAAACCGAACTCCGGTGAGAATTCCAGACTGCGGATACCGAACTGTTCGGTCAAGCTGTCCACCACCATACCGTCTGCCGTCACTACCACTTCTGCATTGTAGAGCTGTGGTAACTCACATGACCAAAGCTGTGGATTTTCCAGAGTAAGCGTCGGTAACTTCACTTCCGTGCAGGTTTGGTGCGTATGTTCGGGCATATCGGATTGCACGGAACCCACGATGACACCTTCTGGATTGCGGAGGGTGGCCCGTACCCGTACATCATGCTTTTGCCAGCCGTCCACCTCTACCTGTACGGCTACCGTTGCCCGGGAGGAGGAAACCTCGGGGGTGGTGATATACACTCCGTGACGGGCGATGTGTGTGGGATTCTGCACCTGCAGATATACATCACGGAACAGACCGCCTCCCGTGTACCAGCGTGAACCTTTCTTGGGACCAGTAGAAGCATAAACGGCTACCACGTTTTCTCCGTCGTGACTCAGATAGGGGGTAAGGTCCGCTTCAAGCCCCACATATCCATAATCTGTTGAGGCTATTTTTGTACCGTTCAGATAGACATCGCCCAGATAAATGATACCTCCGAAATCCAGAATTACCCGTTTCCCTTTCCACGACGGATCGGTAGGGAAAGACTTGCGGTACCATCCTTCGCACATGGGTTTGAATCCGCGTGCACCTCCACCGCTTTCAGTCCAGGGTTGTTCGAACTGGAAATCATGAGGAAGGTCCAGTGTACGCCAGGAAGAGTCATCCAAGGCAGGAGAGGCGAAATCGGTATTTTTATTCTCGTTTGTAACCAACTGGAATTTCCAGCCAAAGTTAAAAAGGACTTTCTGCTGTGATGCAAAATTTTCCAAAGGTACATTGACCAGAGGAGCTTTTTTCCTGTGCTTTCTGATATTGGGCTGTTACTCCGACAGGAGCAAGCATCAAGAAGAAAGCGATAATGATGTTTTTCATTTGATACATTATTATAAAGAATGAACACCGATTTGTGTCGGCTCGTTTATTACGCAAATATCGGAATTATAAAGAGTTGCAGACATGGAATTTAGTTGCAACACCTGTATTATCGTACAAAAAGTACATACAATGGCTACTCTTTTCTTATCAGTCGTATGATATCAAGTTATTAGGGCACTCCAATATTTTATAATTGGAATGCCCTCAGACTTATTTTTCAGCAGGCATATCCGGTACTATGGGCCAATATGGATTTTGATAGATAGGAGAATTTTCTACTGTTTTGTTATCGGGGGCGGTGATCAAAAACTGCTTAATCATAATGGGGTGCAGATAATGAGCCATACGCCAAGTAAAACCATTATAACAGGTCTGTTTAGAATTCTTTTGGTAAGGGCGCAAGTATTCGCTGACATTAGGTGAAGATACATTGGATGCGTCTGATCCATCATACAGCAAATCTGTATACCAAGCCTGCATGGGGGTATCCCATAAATGGAAACCTTCCGGTATATAAGGATGTTCAATCAACTGGTCCATAGCACGCCAACGGCATAAGTCCATATAACGAAGCCCATCCGCCATAAATTCACATCGGCGCTCACGACGTATATTATAGAGAGTTGCGTCTATTAATTTACCACCGGAATACGCTCCCCAATCATTTTCAGCCTCTTTACTCATATCCGTTAAAGCAATGGTCTTTTGAAAATCCTCATCTACATGAGAACGACGGCGAATAATTTTCCAATATTCGGTTGCTGTTCCGTCCAAAGTACCATTCTTTTCATAACTGGCTTCCATGTAATTCAACAAGGCTTCTGTCGCACGATAAGCAATAGAGGCGGTATATCCTTTTGAATTGGAATAATATTTCTGATGGAAAGCTCCTCCTTTGCGTAAAGCATACCCAGTTACATAACGACGGGCACCATCTGTAATGGTAATCAATGGATAAGTTTCTTCAACATTGGCTGTCTCACCAACCACATCTTTTATTAAGATGTTATGTTGTCCGGGGTCTTTCAGAAAGATAACCAATCGGCTGTCTCTGTTTTGACGAACGTCGTGTATGGTTTTGTCTCCCATATAATATCCGTCTCCGTTCATATAATCACCGTGGGTATAAACAGGAGTGCCGTCAGCCATCAAAAAGTTATTCACAAAGCTACGGGTGACGCCTACGCCATTGTTTCCCCAGCTAGCATAGACATTTACGTTGTGGTGTACTAAGTTATAAGCGTATCTGCGCCATAACAAAACTTCATCGACAGAAGATAAATCTTCTTGAGCAAACATGTCAAAATAGGGGTTTGCAGCTTCGCTAGTTGACTGTTGCAGGGTACCTGTATTTTCTGTAAGCTTATTTTTGTAGCGTTCTGCGATATCTTTAGAAGCTGTCATGGCGATTTCTAAGAAATAATCTATCTCACTATCAATATTCCCGCTGGGATATTGATAAGTGGAATTGTAATCTTTTGCCTTGCCAGGCCAACCGTTACCATTGGGTACAAAAGCCGTATTCTTAAAATATTTCAACCAAGTACCTTCAAATAGAGCTACGCGCGACTTTAATAAAATGGCAGCATCCGCATTAATTCTAGTCGTCGGCATGTTTTTAGCTTTTAATAAAGTAATAGCTTTATCCAAATCACTTAGAATAAAGCGAGCCACCTCATTGCGTGGTGATCGTTTACTGGCTTCACTCAATGCTTCTTTGTCATCCGGTAATGGGTAGATAATTATGGGAAAATCTCCAAACAACTGATAACGTTTAAAGTATTCACAAGCACGTAGGAAAAATAATTCACCGATATAGTGTTTTATACTGTTAAGGTCACCATTGATGGTATTGGCATTGCCGCTCAGATCGTTCCCATCAGCATTATTATCCCAAATTTGGGCAACACATTCGACAATACAAAATTGATTTTGTATATGTTATCAAAATTCCAATTGCTGGTTTCCGCATTGTCCACTTTCCACAAGGTGGAAGTAAAACGATTGGGGGCTGTAACCTCTATTTGATTGTCCGTTGTTGCATCATCTTTGTAGATGCCGTATGTATTTCCAGTTCCATGAGAGGGAAGAATATCAGAGTACAGATTATCTGCAGAGGCTTGAATGTGGGTTGCCTCTGTAAAATATACTTCCGGGGAAATAGATGCCTCAGGTATTTCATCCAAATAGTCATCGCAAGCAGTAAATGCAAATCCTGCCGAAGCGATTAGTACAGATAAGAATATATGTTTTGTTTTCATTGTATACGTATTATTAAAGTGTTAAACTTAAGCCAAAAGACCAGGTGCTTGATAACGGATAAGCATTACCACCATTACCGCCACTAATTGTTTCCGGATCAAACAAAGAAGACAATGATGTTCCAGTCCAAAGATTTTCTCCGGAAACAAACACACGGCATCTGGTCAAACCCATACTTTTCATCCATTTTGCTGGGAAAGTATAACCTAATTGGAAATTTTTTAAACGGATATAGGATGCATCTTGCAAATAACGTGTCTGAATTTCTTGGTTCTTACCTCCTTCGGAGAAAATAGGACGAGGATAATAAGCGTCAAGATTTGCAGGAATGGTATGACCTAACAATCCTATATCCTCTGCACGAAAATAATCCTCATGTTCCTTAAGTCCACGAGCCCCCCACATACTTTGAGTTCCATAAGCACCAAACAAATAACCACAGAAATTATTTGTACCCCAAAAATCACGCTTCATTACACCTTGAAAGAATAAAACGTATGTCGAATCCTTTCCAATCAGCATTCAAGTCAATACCAAAGAAATATCTAGGAGTACTATTGCCTATTACTTTCAAATCTCCATGATCATCCAATGTACCCGCACTTTTAGATATTTTTCCATCTTCATTCAAATCACGATACATAATATCACCGGCAGACCATTTGGAACCAATCGCATCCTGTCCTCCATTAGGAAGGGAAAGGAGATGGGCTTGCATTTCATTTTCAGATTTTGCTATTCCTATTGTTTCCAATCCCCAAATCTCGCCCACTTCGCGTCCTTCAACGTATTTGTTCAAACCGATAGTATTTGTTGCGTTGCTCGGATAGCTGGTAACAATTGTTTTAGCATCGGAAAGAGTTAAATTAGCACTATATCCAAACCCGTTTTTCAAACGGTCTCTCCATCCAATAGATAGTTCCCATCCATTCGTTCTTAAATTACAATTGTTGGTTTTAGGAGCAGATGTACCCAAAATAGATGGGAGTTCAGGTGCAGGCCCTACCATACCATCCGTATAACGAATATAGTAATCAAAACTACCTGTCAAACGATTACTGAGAAAGCCATAATCAAAACCGATATCCCAAGTACGAACCTTTTCCCAAGTCAAAGAATTGCTGACCAAATTTCCCGGCTCTGCTGTATTAGGTTTCACTCCATCTTGCAGCCATGTTCCATTAGAAGACTTTAGTATCATATCACGATAGGTGGGGTACCATACTGTTGTGTTCTGATTACCCAACTCGCCATAAGAAACACGCAATTTCAATGTATTGGCTACATCAGTCAGAGACTCCCAAAATTTTTCTTGAGCGATGTTCCAACCTAAAGAGAATGAAGGCGACCATTGCCAGCGGCTTCCCCGACGGAAACGGGAGGAACCGTCATATCGCATATTGATTTCCGCCAAATAACGTCCCAGGTAATCGTAATTCAAGCGACCGAAGAAACCTGCCGTTTTCCATCTTTCCCATTTCCACCCGCTTCTGTCGCTTTGGGGTTACCTTGTCCGTCCAATCCGGTTGTGACATCAAAATAAGGCATCCCCCCCATCATTACACCATACTTTTTTGTAGAAGAAAATTCCTGTTTCATATCTTCTGTCTGGAAGCCAAGCATAACTTTTGCATTATGGGCATTATTAAAAGATTGGGAATACTCACTATAAATATTTAGGTTCAGATAGTTCTCTTATGTCTGATCTTGATAAAGATAAGACGTACCATGAGTATCTATTAAATTGCCTTCCACATCATGATTATAAGTAGGAATTGAAGTTTCTTTTACCGATGAGTTCATTATACTGTAATTAAACTCCACATGTGTAATCCAGTTTTTGATCGGTTCAATTACTAAAGACGCTTGTTGATAAAGACGATCTGTTTGTGCATTACGTTTTCCACCTTCAACAAGGTTTTGGACTGGATTAGTCCAACCATTATTGGTATAATAGCCATTGGGATCTTTTACAGGCATATTAGGCCAAGTAGCTCTTCCTAACTGGTCATAAAAAGAACTATTGAAACTGGTAGGACGCCATACATCATTACGAGTAAAACGGGTACTGTAATTGAATTTTAACCATTGAGTCAAATCAGCATTGATTTTAGCTGTTACATTGTAACGATGAAGTCCATCGTCACCAGCTTTCAAAAGTCCTCCTTGACCCAAATAATTGAAAGAAGCATAATAAGCTACAATATCACTTCCTCCATTTAGACTAACGTTATGTTCTTGAGAAAAACTTGAAGATTTGTAAACTTCATCATACCAATTTGTATTAGCCCAAGCAGTTGTAAATGGATCATAGTCTGGTTTACCCCATTGACCGTTGGATGAAGCTTTTACTCCCCCCGTACTTCCACCTCCGGCAGCTTGCCAATCCAGCATATCCTGCATCAGGTCTTCTGTAAAGATAAGCCCACCACCCTGATTAAGCGAACCGGCGTTCATAAAGTTTGCAAAAGTGTAGGAATCCATCATCTTCGGCATATTTACAGGAGTAGATATACGGAAGCTATTGTTATAATTTACAGAAGTCTTTCCTTTTTTGCCCGATTTGGTAGTCACCAGAATTACGCCGAAGGGTGCCCGGGAACCATAGATGGATGATGCCGCAGCATCTTTCAATACAGAAATATTTTCTATATCTTGAGGATTGACTGTATTCAAATCTCCTTCCATTCCGTCAATTAGAATAAGAGGTGCACCGCTGGAACCCTCACCAATAGTTCCTGTACCACGGATACTGATATCTGCGGTCTTGTCCAGTTCACCCGAACTCGTTGATATCTGCAAACCGGGTACCAATCCTTGCAGGGCTTGTGTAGCAGAGGTTACAGGACGAGATTCTAATTCCTTAGCTGTAGCAAGCCCTACAGCTCCTGTCAGATTCACCTTCTTTTGCGTACCAAATCCAACCACCACCACTTCGTCCAAGGTCTTGGTATCTTCTTTCAATACAATAGTAAGTTCTTTCTTTCCAGAAACTTTCACTTCTTGAGAAACATACCCGATATACGTAATCTGTAAAACGGCTTCTTTCGGGGCATCCAACACAAACCGCCCATCTATATCTGTTATCGTACCTATTGACTGACCTTTAACCATTACATTGGCACCGATTACCGGCTCGCCATTCGCATCTTTCACAATACCTGTCACTTTATTTGCCTGTTGGACAGCTTCCCCGTCTTTCGCCTTACTCATCAGCATGATATTCTTACCCTCCATGGCATAATAAATATCAGTACCTTCAAAAACCTTATTCAGCACTTCGGCTACAGATTTGTTCTGCGCATTCACCTTCACATTGCGCTTCAGATTCACCTCGTTCACATTATACACAAACAGATAATCTGTCTGTTTTTCTATTTCACTGATTACCTTGCCTGTTGACACGTTATCCGCCACAACAGTCACCTTCATTGTCTGAGAATAAGACTCAGTGGCAAAGGCTGTTCCGGCAAAGACAAACAGAGCTAAGAGTGTGTTTCTCATCATACGGAATAAATGTTTAATTTCTACAATAGATTCCTGATACAAAATATTTTTCATATATTTGCATTACTAATTTTAGGTTCAACTTAAGATTATTTGAGAAAAAATTGTCAATGCGTCATTGACATTCCATGGGATGGTGTTGCAGCACTATCCCATTTCTTTTTTTAGACCAGGTGTGTTATTTCATAGGCATATTCTTTTTTAAGGGTTAATTAATTGTTATCACATTTGTCTCATCATCCTTTGTATAAGTAAACTTATTATTGAGTTTCAAAACTTTCAGTACGTGTTCCACCCCATCTTTCGTGCGGAATTTACCTGTATAACGGTTCTTTAGAATCCGGGTATTATTTACTACAATATCCACCCCATAATACAGTTTCAGTTTCTCTATCATATCACGTACGGATATATCATTGAAACAAAGCAAGCCCTCACGCCACAAAAAATAATCGACCTCCTTGATGCGTCCTTTCACCAGTCTGTTGCCTTTCAAGCTGGCCATCATGTTCGGTTCCAGCCTCATTCCACTGTTATTCGAACCGGGCACTAAAATTTCTACAGCACCTTCCAACAAAGAAGTTTCCCATACGCTATCCGCTGCATAAGCCATTACATTGAGCTCTGTACCCAGCACCTTCACATTACACTTGTTCGTCTCTACAATAAAAGGCTGTTCCACATTCTTTGTCACCGCAAAGTAACCCTCACCATCCAATTTCACATTTCGGATATTCCCTTTGAAACTTCCCGGGAAAGTCAAGGTACTGCGTGAGTTCAACCAAACCTTCGTACCATCCGCCAACATCAATTCCGCCCGTTGGCCCGCCGGCACATAAATAGACTGCCATGTTTTGTCTTCCGGTACCTGATGTTTTCCTGTCCAATAATGTGTACCCAACAAGACGATCGCCAATACCGCTGCTATCTTGGCAGCTTCCATACATACTCCGCGTAACGAGAAATGTTTCCTTTCCCGGCTATTCTCCTCCGCCACAGGTTCCGTACGCCACAATGCCATGTCATGCAACTTCCGTTGTGCCATATATTCACGCATGTTCTCAGGATTTTCCTGTATCCATTCGGTCACACGCTGCTTTTCGGCTTCAGTAGCATTTCCGGCTATATATTTTTGCAATAATTCAGGATTCATATTCTATGCTGTTTTATTAGAAACGACTCAAGAAGAAACTACCCTAAAAGAAAATGAAGAAAAATATAAAAATCATTTTTGTCCTCAAAAACATCCGTATCCCCATCCGGTCAGGCTTAATAATAAAAGAAGAAATAAAATAAAGGAAGATAATCTTTTAAAGTCACCCGCAGTACTTTCAATGCTTTTGATATATGATATTCCACCCCCTTTATAGAGATTTCCATCTCTTCGGCAATCTCTTTATTGGATTTATTTTCAAAACGGCTCAAAATAAATGCTCGTCGCGTCTGTTCCGACAAGGTACTTAAAGTAGCACTGATGATTTTTTCCACTTCTTCCGAAAAAATCTCATCAGGATTGCACGCTTCCAAGGCAGACATACGGATAGACAATTCCTGTTGTTGCCAGTCGGCCATCACTTCAAAAGCACTGCGTTTTACCTCCTCGTGCTTTAGATAGTCCAAAGCCTTGTTCTTCAAAATTGTCAGTAACAATGGTAAGATATATTTCTCTTCAACAGGCTCGGCCTCAACTTTTCCCACAACTTTATTAATGCCTCGGAGGCAATATCTTCTGCCGCCAAATCATTATGAACGTATGATTTGGCAAAGAAAAAAGACTTCTTATAATAAGAGGTATAGATATCATTAAAAGAATTTCCAGGCATTTTGCTCATTTGTATATCGGTTGTGCTTTTCATCCATATTACGATGGTAGAGCAAAGTTAGCAATAAACCTTCGATAAAAACAAAATTATCCTGTTAATTCTTTCTCTTATATGCTATGAGCTTGCCTTATATGCAATCGCCCTCCACCGTCAGACCAAATGGCAAAAAGGGAAAGTTGCCATAGATATGAAATTCACGGACAAACACCCCTATGCTGTCCGACCGGAAAGAAACTTTCAACTGCAAAGTATCTCCCGGAGCAGCATGAAACTTGGAGCATCTCGTTTCCGGACAATCCCAAGAAGAAACAATGTAATAAATATGTAAACTGTCACTTCCCATGTTTTTATAGATAAAAACACCACCACTAAAAAAGTCGAACAAACAAATCGCCAAGCAATCTTTTTCATTTATTTCTCCTTATACGATTCCCCCTGAAAAATCCTTCAAAAGCTTCAGCCCTTCCGCAAACCCTTTGCAGAAGGGCGTTCCGGCTGAAGGATCACACCGGAAAAAGGTTTCAGGCTGCGGAAGAATCCTTCAGCTTCACCAGCCGGTACACATTGCCATACTCGGTATGAACACGCTGTATCCCTAATGCAACCATCATCCTGCCCAACCGGTTCGGAGTCACCCCACGCATGGCCGCCGGATAATGTTTCTGCAAATAATTGAACAAATCCGTCGTGGTATAGGGCTTGAACAACTCCCCTTCCTGCGGCATCCGGAAACAACGCAAAAACAATTCCTGTTCGGCAGGCATTTTATAAAAATTCCGGTTGCTGTGCTGTATCTCCTTTTCTTCCTCTTCCGAGAACCAGTAACGCTCTCCTCCGGCCAGCTCCGCTTTCAACTGGGCGAACAGCTGCGCATGATCGGGCGGTGTACAATCAATCTTATCATCCACTTCCGCACAGAGGAAACGGCGGCTTCCTGTGGGATCAGTCAGCAGATCCGTCATATTGGACGTACCGATGAAAGAGGCGATACGGGGCAGATGACTGAATGCCGAACGATGTGCCCTGCGGAAAGTCAGTGTGGTCATCTGCATCAGATTCTTCAAGGCAGGCATCTGTCCGGCACGGTACTTGTCGAACTCATCCATATTGATCAATCCGAAAAGCGAAAGTTTCTGTTCACATCCACTCTCGCTCGTCAGGTCGAACTTGTCTATATAATAAGGTGTAAGTTCCTTAGGCATCAAAATCTTGCAAAAAGAAGACTTGCGCTTCCCCTGCTCACGACTCACCAACATAGGCGCCACCGCATTGGCGCAATCCTGTGCCTGCCCCAGCCATTGGGCGGCAACACCCAGCATCCAACGGTGAAACCCTTTCACCCACATCGGCTTACGCGATATACGCACAGCCAGCGGAGTAACACGATCCACCCCGTCCCATTGAGGCAAGTGGCTCATATAATGTAGAAAAGGATGATAGTTTTCCACCTTTCTGGAATGGAGCAGACGGCTCACATCCTTATCCCAGCAGTTGATGCCGCCGGAATGCGCCTCCAAGCAGAATGTATTCAAATCACGTTGAGCCACCATGGCATACTCTTCATCCGGCATCTCTTTCCCACGATACTCCGTCTGTTCGGTGAGAAGGTTATAACGGAAATTATACCGTGCAGTCAAAAAGCACTGCAAGGCCTCCAGCATATTCTCCGGTTTCTTGCGCCCCGATTTGCCAAAAGCCGCCTTTTCATCGATAGTTTCTGCCATGCCAGCTGTTTCGACAGCCGCTGGGAGAACAATTTCATCCACCGTTTCCGTAGCCGTTGAAGGCAACACCCCTTCCGCATTTCCGGTTTGCCCCACCGACTGCCCGGTAACCGGAGCCGTGCTTTTTCCCACGCATCTCCTCATTTTCATACTCTTTTTGCACCAACTCAGTAAATTTTCCACTAATTTTTTCATCCTTTTTCATTATTTGGGGTTGTGTAATATCACAAAGATAACACTCAAAATGCCCTTTTACAAGCATTTACCCCACACTACCGCAAAAAAGTGACTAAGCGAAAATAACTGGGAAATTATTCGTTTTTATCAAGACTATTTCATACTTTTGCACCGTCAAGTTAATCGTTTCACTAGAATGATGAAGTTTCATCACATAAGTGATACAACTTCATCACTCAAGTGATATTATTTCATCACTAAAGTGAAACGATTAACTTGAAAGGAAGTTGCAACAAACTCTTCCGTACAAGAAAGCATAAACAACCGGATAAAAACAAATAAGCGAATGGCTATCAAATTTGAATTTTATGAATCACCCAATACGATAGGTACGCGCAAGAAGCGCTATCACGCCCGTGTAGTAAACTGGCAGCGCATCAACACCGACTATCTGGCGCGGGAAATACAGTACGGCTCCTCGCTCACCGTGGCGGACATCAAGGCAACCATTATCTCGCTCAGCGAGAAACTGGCCTACTACTTGAAGGACGGTGCCCGGGTACATATCGAAGGGATAGGATATTTCCATATATCGCTTACCTGCCCCGAGACACGGACACCAAGCTCCACACGTGCCAACAAGGTGAAATTCAAATCGGTGACATTCCGTGCGGACAAATACCTGAAACATCAGTTGAGCGACGTCAAGACCGAGCGTTCGAAATACAAGCCGCACTCCATGCCGGTAACCAAAGAGAGTATAGACGAAGCACTGACAGAATACTTCCTGACAAACAGCGTGCTGACACGCCGGAAGTTTGAATCGTTATGCGGACTGACACGAGCTACCGCGGGACGTTATATCGCTCAGTTGGCGAAAGATAAAAAACTGCGCAATATCTCCATTCCGCGCAACCCCATCTATGAACCGATGCCGGGATTCTACGGAAAAGAGAAATTGCCCGAACCGGAGAACGAAACGGAAAACGTATCGGCAACAAACGACACGGACCTGACAATAAAGTAAATATACAACGAAACAATATAATAGAAAACTTCTACAAACGAAGCTCAAACCATAAAGAGCTGAAACTTCTACACTAGGCTGAAGGAATTCCGGGAGGAAATCCTTCAGCCGCTTTTCTTTATTGACGGGCGTTTGCGAAGGGGCTGAAGGATTTGAAGGAAAAAACAAGGGAAACTCAGGGAGAGGTACTTTTCAGCCCACCAGCCATACCAGCATGGGCAAGTAATCCTTTAAGGAAACACGAAGCAGCTCAATGCCTGCTGGATGCGGTAAGCCACCGTCTGTGGCGACACATCCAGCACTTCAGCAATTTCTTTATAACTCAGTTCCTTAAAGCGATGGCTGCTCTTCCCGATAACTGTCGGGAAGAGCAGCCATCGCCTCTTTTATTTTCCGGTCCAATTCCTCAAAACGACCATAGTCCACTTCACACAATGCCGCCTGTGTCCGCTCATAAAAGGCAGCTTCCGCCTTGGTTTTCACCTGTTCCCGCGTCAAGTGGTTCAAGACCCTCCGATAAGTCATTTTGAACAAATACTGATTCAATGAAGACTCGATTATCAAATCCCCACGATTCTCCCACAGCCATAACATCACCTCCTGAACAATCTCTTCGGCATCTTCCAGCGACACCAAGCGGTGAGCATAGGCACACAGCATAGGATAGTACCTTCTGAATAAATGGTCAAAAGAATTACCATCCCCCTGTCGGAGAGCATTAAACAAAGACAAGTCTTCCACGGTATGATTCATAGTATAATAACTGTTTTCCTTGTGTACAAAGATAGTTGTTTTTATCGGAAAAAA
>ENA-OPZC01000146-OPZC01000146.1-human-gut-metagenome-genome-assembly--contig:-NODE-146-length-14020-cov-1.229468_pt1 | contig 14020 bp, 18 predicted proteins | sample MGYA00242477_ERZ504491 | MGnify/ENA primary metagenome ERZ504491 (study PRJEB26092, sample SAMD00036249) | human gut metagenome | host: Homo sapiens | study: EMG produced TPA metagenomics assembly of... | reverse complement strand
TAGAATCGGAATGGATGGAAACGGGAGACAAGATGAATACGATGCGGAGCATCCTTCATCCTGACTTTATAAATAAATAAATGGAAACAATTAAAGTAGAAGAATAATGTATTCAGACAAAAAGAACATACTTCAGTTGGTGGCACTTCTCAAAGCGCACGGTGTGCGGAAAATAGTGCTTTGTCCCGGCAGCCGTAATGCTGCCATCGTACATACTCTGGCCAATATAGAGGACTTCACTTGTTATTCTGTAACCGATGAACGCAGTGCCGGTTTTTTTGCCATCGGCCTATCTTTACAAGGGGGAGGCCCTGCCGCAGTATGCTGCACTTCCGGTTCGGCCCTGCTGAACCTGCACCCTGCCGTAGCCGAAGCCTTTTACCAACAAGTACCTCTGATTGTCATTTCCGCCGACCGCCCCGCTGCCTGGATAGACAAATGGACGGACAAACCCTGCCCCAGCCCCATGTGTTCGGAACGTTAGTCAAGATGTCTGTCAACCTGCCCGAAGTACATACTGAGGAAGACGAATGGTTTTGCAACCGCCTTATCAACGAAGCCATACTGGAAACCACTCACCACGGCAAAGGGCCTGTACATATCAATGTACCCATTTCCGAACCCATTTACCGCTTCACCGCCAAAACACTTCCCGAAGTACGTGTCATCACCCGTTATCAGGGACTGAGCGTGTATGACCGTGACTATAAGGAACTGATCGAACGGCTGAACAAGTACAACAAGCGCATGGTTGTGGTAGGCCAGATGAATCTGATTTACCTGTTCGAGAAAAAATATGTGAAACCGCTTTATAAACATTTCGCCTGGCTGACGGAACATCTGGCAACCAGACCATCCCCGGCATTCCTATCAAGAATTTCGACGCCGCCGTTTATTCCATGACACCGGAACGCCAGGAAGACATGGCCCCCGAAATACTGATTACCTACGGCGGACACATCGTATCCAAACAATTGAAGAAATACCTGCGCAATCATCCCCCGCGCGAACACTGGCATGTTGCCGCCGACGGGAAGATAGCCGATTTATACGGTTGCCTGACCACCGTCATCGAGATGGATCCGTTTGAGTTCTTGGAAAAAATAGCTTTCCTGCTGGACAACAAACCTACCCATTATCCGCTGATGTGGGAAAACTATTGCAAAACCATTCCGATGCCGGACCTTGCTTATTCCGAAATCTCCGTTATCGGAAAACTCATCCGGGCACTGCCCGAACCCTGTGCCCTGCATCTGGCAAACAGCTCCACCGTGCGCTATGCACAGTTATTTACAGTTCCTCCCCAGGTGGAAATCTGTTGCAACCGGGGAGTGAACGGCATAGAAGGCTCCCTGTCCACCGCCATCGGTTATGCCGCCGCTTCCAGCAAGCTGAATTTCATCATCATAGGCGACTTGAGCTTCTTCTATGACATGAACGCACTGTGGAACCAAAATTACGGTGCCAACATCCGCATCCTGTTACTGAATAACGAAGGAGGAGAAATATTCCATACCCTGCCTGGAATGGACAAATCAAGCCGTTCCAGGGAGTTTATCACAGCCGAGCATTACACCACCGCCAAAGGCTGGGCGGAAGAACGCGGCTTTATTTACATGAAAGTGACCGGAGAAGAAGAGCTGGAAGAAGCGATGCAGCCATTCACCTCACCCGAGACACGGATGCAACCCATGCTGCTGGAGGTGTTTACCGACAAGGAAAAAGACACCACCCTGTTAAGAGAATATTATCACGGACTTAAAAATAAAAATGAATAATGGAAACAAGAGAATGGAAAACCATCAAAGAATATCAGGATATTCTGTTTGACTTTTACAACGGAATAGCGAAAATCACCATCAACCGTCCGCGTTACCGCAACGCGTTCACCCCCACTACCACTTCGGAAATCAGCGACGCCCTGTATTACTGCCGCGAGTGCAGGATATCAATGTAGTGGTTCTGACCGGAGCAGGCGACAAAGCCTTCTGCAGCGGGGGAGATATGCACGTAAAGGGGCATGGCGGCTATATCGGCACAGATGGAGTTCCCCGTCTGAATGTGCTGGACGTACAAAAGCAAATCCGGTCACTGCCTAAACCGGTCATCGCCATGGTAAACGGTTACGCCATCGGCGGCGGTCATGTGCTGCATGTGGTATGCGATCTGACCATTGCCTCAGAGAATGCCATTTTCGGACAGACAGGTCCCAAGGTAGGCAGCTTCGACGCCGGATTCGGCTCTTCCTATCTGGCACGCATCGTAGGGCAGAAGAAAGCCCGTGAAATATGGTTCCTTTGCCGTCAATACTCCGCACAGGAAGCACTGGAAATGGGATTGGTCAATACAGTCGTTCCTTTCGACCGCCTGGAAGACGAAACCGTGGCATGGGCAGAAAAGATGATGGAGCACAGCCCGCTCGCTCTTCGTATGATCAAAGCCGGACTGAATGCCGAACTGGACGGACAAGCCGGCATACAAGAACTTGCCGGAGATGCCACCATGCTGTATTACATGACAGAGGAAGCGCAGGAAGGAGGAAAGGCATTTTTGGAAAAACGCAAGCCACGGTTCCAGGATTATCCGAAGTTCCCATAACCAGTGGTTCATTTTTCCGGTGGAGGACAACCCAATAGTCCTCCTTGCTTCCCATTAACCACTAATCACTAATAAGAATGTTCCAAACCCGAATTATAAAAAAACAATTACACTTCAAGCAACCGGCAGGTACTTCCAGAGGAGTATATACCACCCGGGATGTATGGTACATCCTCCTCACCGACACCGGCAGCCGCCACTATGGCGTGGGTGAATGTGCCCCTCTCCCTGCCCTGAGTTGTGACGATATCCCCTCATACGACGAGGTGTTGGCCACTGCCTGCAAGAACCTGGAAAAGAACGGGGAAATAGACCGGGAAGCCTTGCTTCCCTATCCGTCCATCCTGTTCGGTATGGAAACCGCCCTGCTGCATTTCCGGGCACGCAGCCTGCAATTCTGGCACACCCCGTTCAGCAAAGGCAAAGAGGGCATCCCCATCAACGGACTCATCTGGATGGGAAACTTTGACGAGATGTACCGGCGCATCGGGGAAAAGATGCAGCAAGGCTTCCGCTGCATCAAACTCAAAATAGGCGCCATCGACTTTGAAAAGGAACTGGAGCTGCTGGCGCACATCCGCCGGCATTTCACCCCAGCCCAAATCGAACTGCGTGTAGATGCCAACGGTGCTTTCTCTCCTGCCGATGCCCTCGAAAAGTTACATCGTCTTTCCGAATTCCAGCTCCATTCCATCGAACAGCCCATCCGTGCGGGGCAATGGAATGAAATGGCCCGGCTCTGTGCCGCCACCCCCTTTCCCATTGCACTGGATGAAGAGCTGATAGGCATCAACCGGCGCGACCGGAAAATAGAATTGCTGGAAACCATCCGTCCTCAGTACATTATCCTGAAACCTTCTCTGCACGGAGGAATCAGCGGCTCCGAAGAATGGATGGAACTGGCGGCTGAAAGAGGCATCGGCTCATGGGTCACTTCCGCTCTGGAGTCCAATATCGGACTGAATGCCATCGCACAATGGTGTGCCACCTTGCAGCCCGCCCTCCCCCAAGGACTAGGTACCGGCTTGCTGTTTACCGACAATATAGACTATCCGCTTCACATCGAAGGGGACTGCCTTTGGTTCCACCCCGAAGAACAAGAACCCGACTTACTAAACTGGCTGAAACAATGACAAAATTCTGCACCAATAGAAACAAACAGACCATTCTGATAGAAAGCATCCCCTACTCCAACTGGGAAATTGAAATGGTAAGAATGAATATCCCTGCCGACAACCGAAGTTTCCGGCAGGAACTTTTCTCCTTTCTTTCCGAATGGTTTGACCCGGCAGACACCCTGCCGGTACATACTTCAGGCTCCACCGGCAAACCCAAGGAACTGTATGTAGAAAAAGAACGCATGATGGAAAGCGCCTGCCTCACCTGTTCCTTCCTCGGACTGCAAAAAGAAGATTCCGCCCTGCTTTGTATGCCCTTGCAATACATTGCCGGAAAAATGGTGGTAATACGTGCCTTGGTAGCGGGACTGGACTTGCTGCCTGTCACCCCCTCCGGACATCCTTTAAAAGACCTGACAAAAGCACCCGTCTTTGCCGCCATGATCCCCATGCAAGTCTATAACTCACTGCAAGTTCCCGAAGAGAAAGCGATATTGCAACAAATCAGACACCTCATTATCGGAGGCGGTCCTATCGACTCCCAACTGAACGCTGCGTTAAAAGATTTCCCCCATGCCGTATGGTCTACCTACGGCATGACCGAAACCTTGTCACACATTGCCCTACGCAGACTGAACGGTCCTGAAGCTTCAGACTGGTACACCCCTTTCGAGAGCATACAGATCCGTCTGAGTAAAGAAAACACCTTGGTGATATACGCTCCCGAAATTTGCGGAAAAGAACTGGTGACCAATGACATAGCCGAGATAAACGGACAGAACCAATTCCGCATTCTAGGCAGAAAAGACAATACGATCAATACCGGAGGAGTGAAAGTGCAGATAGAACAAGTAGAGGCCGCATTGAAAGAACACCTGTCCGTTCCTTTCCTGATCACCTCCGCCCCCGACGAAAAATTCGGAGAAATCATTGTACTGCTTGCCGAAGGACAACTGCCCGACGACATAGAACAGACCTGCACACATCAATTACCTCCCTACTGGCGTCCCAAACGTTTTGTTCCGGTATTCAAACTTCCTCTGACAGAAACCGGGAAACCCGACCGTGCCATAGCCAAATTACTGGCGCAAAAATAACTCCGATCCATTCATAAAGGGTGAATTCAAAAACCAATCAAACGGTCTTTTTGAATTCACCCTTCTTTCTGTAAAAAAGAATAATTTTCCGTGTTCTCCTACAACTTACGGAAAGCTCAAATTGTTTTCCTATCAGTATATTAAAAAAAATCAAATACACGTAGTTTTTTTCCGTTTTATTTTCCCTTATGTCCACTACTCCCGGTGGAATGTATCATTAAATTCTAATTTTGTGAAGCTAGATTTGATACAAAGTATGTTATATAATAACCCAAAACCACAGGATACCAAAGAAGGACTGTCCGACCAAGATTTCAGTATTTATATGGATGCGCACACAGTGCCTTTCAGCAAATACCCCTCTTATATGCCGGCAGGAGTTTTGGGTATATGTACCGAAGGAAATGCCGAAATCCAGGTTGGCCTCCGAAAATATGTTATTTGCGCAAACGATATTCTTATTTTCATGCGGGATTCCTGGTTTCATTTATAAAATCCAGCCCGACTTTCACCATCGACTATTGTACTTTTTCAAATGTCCTTTTTTATGACGTGATCAATGGAAGTATCAAACGTTTTCCGACCGGTTTTCATACCTACACCCAGACCCACTGCGTCTATTCGCTATCCCAAGAGAAAGCGGAACAGTTCTCCATCTATTTCCGGTTATTATACAACAGAGCCACTTCGCCAACTTATTTATTTACAAAAGAATCTATTACCAATCTGCTGAAATTACCTTTTCTGGAACTTTATGCAGACTATTACAGCACGGTAAAAGAACATAAAGTCACCACCTTGCATAAAGAAGAAATCGGATACTTTTTTCTGGATTTGCTGTTAAAGCATTACAAAGAAAACAAAGAAGTGGCGTTCTATGCCGAAAAGTTGCATGTTTCCTCCAAATACCTGACTGAAGCCTTGACCCTGGTAAGCGGAAAATCCCCCAAAGAATGGATTATACATTATACCCTGCAAGAGATTTACGCACTATTGGAGAATCCATCCATCAGCATACAGGAAATCGTTCAAAGAACCCGGTTTGCCAATCTTGCCACCTTAAGACGTTTCTTCAAGCGACATACCGGAACATCCCTGTTGCAATACCGGAAACAGGACTTATACAAAAATAATCAATAGGTACCTCAATAAAAAAATCAGCCCGTTCCACACATTCTTCCGGAACGGGCTGATCCCTCTATCTACCAAACTTCGTTGTTTTCCTTACTATACTCAAATCCGGCCGCCTCAGTTTTTTCACCAACAGCTCCTTGTCTACATTCATATCATCACAAAGCTCGTCCAGCGAATGATAGCAGTCACGAAGTTTCATATTCACCATGCTGAAAAGCATCATCGGGTCATCAGGTAATTCCATATCAATATCTCCTTTTTAAAAATCGGCTGCAAAGTTACAAAACTTTTCATAATGATACGTATTCCATCGCCAAATATCGGTTTGACAAAAAGTTATCCCCTGCTTTTTATCCTATCAGTCCGTCAGCTTCACCGTTTCCATCTTCCCCGGAACCAAAGTAAGACGCGCCGTTCCATCCCTGTCTATCTCCACCTCCATATACCGGGCCCGGATAATGATCCTTCCGTCTACAGCCAGTACCCCCCACTGGCAGGAGCTGTCCTGATAGGCGCAATAACCACCCACCGGATGCAATATCCTCCGATAGACAGGTGGAATCAAAATCCGCTCCGCTGTCCTCAGCCCCCATTTCACTCCTATTTGAAAAGGTACGGCCTCCACACTCCTGCTGATTATACGCTGCCGTTTCCGTTCATACTCGCACTTCTCCTCACGCAAGCGTTTCTCCACACGCTCGTCCGCCTGTCTTCGGAGCAATGCCACCGCCTCATCAAAATCCTCACTCCGGTCCGACGGACGGTTACAGGCCACATAACGCTTTCCATGCCCTTTCTCCACATGATAATACCGTCCCTCCTCATCCATCACCACAATACTTTGATCCGGCAACCGTCCGCTCAGGTAATAAGCACGCTCCTCATCCCCCTCCAACAGACAAACCTGCGGTTCACAACAAAAGCCTCCATCTTCCATGCGGCGGCATCGGGAAGGCACTCTGCCATCGTACATCTTCACATAAAACCCCATCCACACGATGGACGAAGAAGGCAACCCGCATGTATTGGCATACACCTGCCTTGTCCTGCTGTAATAAGTACGATTCGCCTGTAACAATTCTATGCTCCCGTATCTGAGGACACGCGGGCGGACAGAATAACACCGGCCGTTCCGTAAATCCACATAAGACACCGAATTCCCGGCATGACGGACTTGCAACAAATCATCTTTCAGAAACCTCACCTCACGGCAATGCCCCGGTTCGGCCACCAAAGCCCCCGTATCATCCAGTACCCGGACACACCCGTTCCGAAGCCTCCCCACGGCAAAACGTCCTTTGATACTCAAAATCTCTTTAAACGAAGCGTCCGGCAGCATCTCATCTCCCTTTTCCAATCCCCAAAGACCTGTTTCCTTATCTACAAATGCCCTCAGCCTGCATGACGGTGACTGCTCCTTCTCATCCGGCAAAGCCTGCTCTCTGATGGAAGAAAGCAAACGCCCGTGCTCCATAACCACCACCAAGTCCCCACCGGCTTCAGCCGGCCTTTCCACCACCGGAAAAGCGGTAACGGAAGCATCACAGTTCATCCGTCCGGGCAAACTCCCCTTTCCCGCCATCCGTCCCCGGAACATAGCATCCCAGTTCCATCGCTGTGTAGGAAGCCCGAAAATGCGGTACAGCCCCACATTGTCTATCAGCATACACGCCTCCTTGCCCTCCGATCTCCGCAATCCGCGCCCTACCTGCTGCAAATATTTAGCCAGTGACAAAGTAGGACGGGCCAGTTGTACAAACTCCACATCGGGACAGTCGAACCCCTCGCTGAATACATCCACATTCACCAGCACCTCGATTTTTCCATGTCTGAACTCCTCCACCATCCGCTTACGCTCCATAGCAGGAGTCTTGCTGTCCACAGCCACCGCATTCACTCCCCGCCTGCTGTAATACTCCGCTATCCGCCGGGCATGTTCAATGCTGATGGCATACACCATCCCCTTCTTGCCGGAAGCAAACTGCCTGACACTGCGGTACAGGCGCTCGATACCGGGACGCCTGTTCAGTACCGCATCCATCTCTTTCACCTGATAATCCCCATCGGCCCCCCCGTTTCTCCAGACCGTCAATGAGCCGCTGCTCCTCGCTGCCGGGACGAATGGATACATAATCGAACACAGACAACACGCCTTTTTCAATAAACTCGGCAATACTCCACGAAGTAACCAGTACCTCGAACAGTTCCGTGAACCCCCTACGGTTCAGGCGGCAAGGTGTGGCAGTCACACCCAGTTTCTTTGCGGCAGGATAACGCTTCCACATCTCCGTGTAAGAAGCAGCCAAGGCATGATGAGCCTCATCTATCACAATCAGTCCCGGAGCATCACCCGCCTCATTCCAGTGCCGGGACAGCCATTGGACAGACATCACCCTGACCGGAGTATCCTCCCTCCGGATACCATATTTAGCCAGCGTTTCCTCCATTTGCGCCACCAGTTCCCTACGATGGGCAATAAGCCATACCCCGCTGCCGGCAGAAGACACGAACTCACTGACCACAGATGCCAGCAAATGTGTCTTGCCCGTACCGGTAGGCATCTGCACCATCACACTCCGGTGAGCTTTCCACGCTTCCATCAGACGTGTTTTCATCTCTATCTGATAATCCCGCAACATAAATAATTTGCCGATTTGCTAACGTGCCAATGGAGTAAGAGGATAACTGAAAAAATTATTTACTAGCCAGCATATTATTAATCTGCGCCCGTATATTGGCTATCGTACCGCCCGACACAAGCCGTTTGGCAAAAGGTAGCAACGACTTGATGAAAGCCGCTTTCACCACCGTGTGTTTGTCTACATTCCTACAGTTCTCATCGGCCAGCATCTTTCCTACCACCACCGCCAGTTCGCGTGCCGTGGTACACTCTCCCAAAAGTATCTTGTAAGCCCTCATCACCTTTATATCGGGTATATAGACCGATACGTAAAATTCATCATCCGACAGTTCCGCCGGCTCCTGTGCCGGCTTATCATCCGTCACACTTTCTGTACTCTCCGTTTTCTCAGAATCTTCCGGTTGGTCGGCGGCCTCATCACCCCGGTCGCCATAAAAGTTCTGAATGGCGGAAGACGCCACAGGGCAATCAGATTGTTTCCGCCATAAATATTTATCATCATATCAGGTTTTTCATTCATATACTATTTCTTTTCTCTATTCTTTAATTATTATCAACAGATCGTTAATCAAAATCCATATTTTATCAATATATAATCAATAGCATGCACCAATAGTAAACAGATAGTAAACGGTTATGAACCGATTTCCATACGTCATTCCCTACCCGTATATTTGTGCAGATAAATCAAAATCAATTTCTTTTATGAAAGAATACATCATGTCATTTTTCAATGCACCCGTCACCAATAAAATACCCACATGTATATGCAGTGTGGCAGGACTTCATACCTACATCAGCACCAATCCGCAACTGGAAGAACTGACGCGTAAAGTCAGAGCCGGACTCGGAAACAAGCAAGTGTTCCGAAAGAATAAACAGACCCTTTTACCGTATGTCACTCCGGCAGGTATCTTCTCTTACTGCAAAGAGCAATGCATGCAAGTTCCTTCGGGCCTCTTTGTCATAGATATTGACGAACTGGCTTCCACCGAAGAAGCGGCAATGTGGCGCGACCGCCTCTTTGCCGATGAAGTGCTGCACCCCGTACTTTCCTTTGTCAGCCCCGGAAACCAGGGAGTAAAACTGTTTATCCCTTACCGCATAAACCCTTTCCTGAGCGTGGAAGAATCCTTCGACAATGCCCTGCACACCGCATGGGAGTATCTGGAATGGAAATACGAGCTGAAAGTGGACAGGGCCAATGCCGACTTGTCCAGAGCCTGTTTTCTGTCGCACGACGGAGAAGCGAAAATCAATAACCATAAATATTAAAAAATGAACGATTCTATTTCTATCTTGGAACAGCTGGTAACAGCCATCGAACAAGCGGGAGTCAATGTGGCCCCCACCTATCAGGAATATATGCCGCTGGCCTTTGCCATAGCCAACAGTTGCGGAGAAGAAGGACGCACCCGGTTCCACCGCATCTGCCGCATATCCGAAAAGTACCACCACGATGAAGCAGACAAACTGTACGGACATGCCCTGACCAAAGGAACAGGCAGAAATTCCCTGGGAACCGTCTTCCATCTGGCAGAGGTGGCCGGGGTGAAAATGGACCCGAAACTTGCAAACTTGCAGAACTTGCAGTCTCTCCACACCCACACACGTGCGCGCGTATCCTATAATGCCCATCCGGATGCTTCCGACGGGACTCCGCCCGATGCCGTTTTCACGGACCCAGCCTCCCCCTGTCCGACGGCGTGTCCAAGACCATCCTCCCTGCCCGACTTCCCTCTTTCCCCGACTACCGCTGGCCCGCCTTCCTGCAAGGAATCATAGACTGCGGTAACTCTCCCGCCCAACGGGATATCCTGCTGCTGGGTGCGGCAACCGTGCTGGGAAGCACCCTCAACAAACTGGTAAGTTTTGTGTACGGACGAAAGCACAAGTATCCCTGTCTGCAAGTATTCGTCACCGCGCCTCCCGCTTCCGGCAAAGGTGCGCTGACCTGGGTACGCCGTTTGGCAGAACCCATACACAACGCGCTGCTGGACACCTACCGGGAAAAAATAAAGACCTACCGCATGGAAAAGACCAAATGGGACACTTTGGGGAAGGAAAAGGCAAATACCCCCGAACCCGAACAGCCCCAGCTGAAAATGCTCCTCATAGCCGGCGACAATACCGGTACAGGCATACAGGAAAACCTGATGGACTCCGGAGGCGTAGGACTGATATGCGAAACCGAGGCCGACACCGTGAGCACCGCCATTGGAGGCGACCACGGACACTGGAGCGACCTCCTCCGGAAATGTTTCGACCATGACCGGCTGGCCTACAACCGGCGCACCAATCACGAATACCGCGAATGTAACGTTACGTTCCTCTGCGTACTTCTCAGCGGCACGCCTGCACAAATCAAGCCCCTTATCCCATCGGCCGAAAACGGATTGTTCTCTCGCCAGCTGTTCTACTATATGCCTGCCATTGAAGAATGGGAAGACCAGTTCAACGAAGCGGATACAGACTATGACTCCCGTTTCCTGGAATGGGGGGCACAATGGAAAGAAGTGCTGGACGCCATCACCGCTTCGGTGAGCAACATCAACATGAAGCTCACCCACGAGCAAAAAGAGATATTCAACTTCCACTTTGCCCGCGTATTCGGACGAGCCTCCGCCATTCACGGCAACCAGATGAAAAGCGCCGTAACCCGTATTGCCATCAATATCTTCCGCATCATAAGCATTATCGCCCTGCTGCGCTCTCTGGAATCCCTGCTGCCGGGAGGCGAAAGGAGCGGTGAACCACAGGAAAATATCGTGCGTACCCTGCTGAACTGTCCCGGACTGACCCCGTCGGCCCATATTCCACAAGAAAACATAGCAGACGGAATCGTGCCGCAATTCAACCTCTCCATCCGCACCGACGACTTTTATGCCGTGCTGGCCCTGGTGGAACCTCTGTACCGCCATGCATGCCACATTCTCTCGCTCCTGCCCGCAGGAACCCCCACCGCACCATCGGCGAACATGACTCCCGAAACCCTGTTCGACTGCCTTCCCCTGCGCTTCACCCGCAACGAAGCCATCGACAAAGGAGAACAGGTAGGAGTTCCGGCAGGCTCGGTGGACTCGCTGCTGAAACGTATGACCGAACGCGGACAGCTGGTCAAAGTGGGGCGTGGCGAATACGAATTCAACGCGCGCATGCACACACGTACGTGTGTGGGTGTGAGAGAGAGTGCAAGTTCTGCAAGTTTGCAAGATTCCTGAATTTAAAATGTATAAATATGAAAGATTTCCTTTATTTCCCATCCATGACAAAAGGTAGCCTGGCTCTGCTCTATTTTCCCGGTTCAAATCCCCGGATAGCCACCCGGCATCTGATGAGGTGGATAAACGGCTGTCCCCCTTTGATGGAAGAGTTATCCGCAACGGGTTACCATACCTCGCAAAAAGTCTTCACGAGCCGCCAGGTGACACTGATCAACCGGCATCTGGGCAGCCCCGGATAGCCCTGCAAGCTCTTTGGAACAGGATGAAAGCCATAAAGTGCCACAAGGTGTCATAAAGCGTCAGCACGCATTTCACAGTACCTATCTTTGCAATGTCAACAATGAGGGAGCCGATACGTTACTAACCTTCGGCCTAGCATGTTACTAACATGTAACCCCATACGTTACTAACCTTCAGCCTTACACGTTACCTACGTGCAATCCGCAAGAAAAGTAAAGTATTCTCCCTCTTCACTGACGAAATTCATTTTTTATTTTTCATCTCTTAAACCCTATTTATCATGATCAACTACAGCACCTGCATGCGTGGTAACCCCACCGACAAAGACGCGGCCAAGAAGGCGTATGCCAACGCCCAGTACTCACAAGTAATGACACTGGACAAGTTCTGTTACCACATTGCCAGCCACGGATGTGTATACTCGCGCGCCGATATCCAAGCCATCCTTATTCTTGCCGTGGACTGCCTGCGCGAGCAGTTGTTGAACGGACAGCAGATACAGATGGGTGATCTGGGCGTATTTTCGAACAGTATCCGAAGCCTCGGCGCCCATTCGATGGCAGAGTTCACTGTGGAGAACATCACCGAGGTGAACGTACTGTGGGCTCCGGGCGTCCGTTTCAACAACCTGCGCCAAGATGCCGAATTCCAACTGGTTCCCACGCGCAAGGCAGCCGCCGAAGTAGTGAAGGCATTGAAGGCCGGAAAGACTACGGTAGACCTGACGGGCAATTCTTCTGCCGCCGGCATTGCCGCTGACGACGCTGACGCCTCCCGCATTCCAGCCGCCTCCGGCGAACCGGCAGACGAAAATAGCTGACCGGCTTGTTCCGCTCCACAGAGATAGCATGATGTGATTATGGAACACGGGCGACACGGATTCTTCTTTCACTTCCCCGTGTCCGTCCGCCAGTTCCGTAACCTCCTTTTGTTCCATTCGCATTTTAAACTGACAAAAAACAGATATTTCCATGAATGAATCCAACCACGAATCCAAGAAAAATCACCTGGACACAAATCCTCCGGGCAGTTATCCAGGCAGCCATCGCGGCACTCACCGCTTTGGGCATTACCAGTTGCGCATCCCTCATCTAAAGAACAAACACAACATTTTCCAATTCTCAATTTATTATGATACAAGAAACATTCCCAATGATAATCGGTGAGGAAGAAATGAAAAACGAACGCCAACTCCTCACCGTAGAGGACGGACCGCTGATGCAAGGACGCGAATCAGTGCGATACCTCATCCTCCACTGTAGCGCCACACGTTGTGACAAAGACTATACTGCCGAGCAATTACTTCGTGACCATAAGACCCGTGGTTTCCGGACTGTAGGTTACCACTTCTATATCCGTCGCGACGGCACCATCACCCAGCACCGCAAACTGCTGGAAGTGGGGGCACACTGCCGTCCCTGGAACCGTTGCAGCATCGGCATCTGCTACGAGGGCGGTCTGGATGCGGACGGACATCCGGCAGACACCCGGACCGCAGAGCAGACAGAACAGCTTACCTTGTTGCTGATGCGTCTGGCAAAGCTCTTTCCCGGTGCCCGAATAAGGGGACATAGGGATATGAGCGGAAGCATCCCGAAGGCTTGTCCGTGTTTTGACGCGGAAGGGGTGTTCGGATATTTGGAAAGGTAATTTCTTTTTCCAAGGTTTCCTTTTGCCAGTGTTCGTTTCAGCTCTCAAGTAGAGAGTGATACTACTGGCAGAGGGACGTTTTACTAAGATCATCCGGCCGGTACCGACACACCGAAACAGACTATCATATAGATAAAAATCCTTCCTGTTACGGGTTATTGTATAATCCGCGTTTATTTTTAAAGCTGAATAAATCCTAATCGGATAATCTTCTTTATTATTAAAGCTCCGGGAACAAGCGCTCTCGTTCCCGGAGCTCCCCCTGCACTTTTCACAAAGGACAAGGGTTCTGATCTAACATTAGTGCCGGCTATGTTC
>ENA-OPZC01000143-OPZC01000143.1-human-gut-metagenome-genome-assembly--contig:-NODE-143-length-14148-cov-0.669496_pt1 | contig 14148 bp, 19 predicted proteins | sample MGYA00242477_ERZ504491 | MGnify/ENA primary metagenome ERZ504491 (study PRJEB26092, sample SAMD00036249) | human gut metagenome | host: Homo sapiens | study: EMG produced TPA metagenomics assembly of... | reverse complement strand
GATCTGGCTTCGGTGGATGAACTGGCGTGTGTTGGATGCGGAAAATGCATTTGCAGCTGCGTGGTGTCAGACCGTTCAAGTCAGATAAATACGATCTGACCCAGCATCCGAACTACAAGCTCACTGCCGGTGCCGATAAGAAAAACACGTTCAGCATCGAGGCGTTTCTTGACCATCGGCTGAAGCTCAAGCCCGGTGATAAGTACGAAGTGGTTGACGCAGATCATGCCAAGTAAGTTCGTTCCGGTGACGAAGATGTCATAGGTGTGCTGTTGGCAACAGAATAAGAAGGGGCGGCGAGCTGCCGCCTCTTTACATAGCCAGGTTTCTGATTGGGATTGGAAATCTGGCTATATGTTTGCCCATTTGCAGGTGCACATGCAGATGGAAAATCACTATTCATTCGCCTACAAAGGGCGCAGCGTACAAGGAGGTACACATTTATGGCATTTTTCAACAGCGCAGTAACCGTTCTTCAGACCCTCGTTATCGCACTGGGTGCCGGTCTCGGCATCTGGGGAGCTATCAACCTGCTGGAAGGCTACGGCAACGCACAACCTGGTGCCAAGTCTCAGGGCATGAAGCAGCTGATGGCCGGTGGCGGTGTAGCACTGATCGGCACGACTCTGGTGCCGCTGCTTTCCGGTCTGTTCGGTTAAGCAAAGGCTGTCGGAGCGAAGATTCCGACCGGGCGGCGAAAGCTGCCTGTTACATAGTCAGGTGCAGGCAATCTCCGCAGCTGGCTATTTTCTGCGCTCTCTGGCAGGTGCACATGTTGGAAGTATGGCGCAGAACCGCAGTTTAGAATCGCACCGGCTGAGAGGCCGGACAAATTACAGGAGGACAAATCTATGGCGTTTCTTACTACAACTGCATCGGCACTGTCTCTTTTCTCACAGCTGTTCATGCTTCTGTCCCGGATGGCGAAGCTGTTCGGCGTGTTTGCGTAAGGAAGGAGGCGGCTCATGCAGAGTATCCTTGAACAGATCACAGATTGGCTCAAGAGCATGATCATCAGCGGTATCATGGGAAATCTTTCAGGGATGTTCGATTCGGTCAACCAGCAGGTTGGACAGATCGCAGGCGATGTGGGAACCACACCGGCGAACTTTTCACCTGCGGTCTTTTCTATGATCCGCAACATCTCGGAATCCGTGATCCTGCCCATTGCCGGAATGGTGCTGACTTTCATCGCCTGTTATGAGCTGATCCAGATGCTCATCGAGCATAACAATCTGGCAAATTTCGAGACATGGACATTTTTCAAATGGGTCTTTAAGACCTTTCTGGCAGTGACCCTGATCTCGAACACATTCAATATCACGATGGCTGTCTTTGATGTAGCGCAGCAAGTGATCTCCCGAAGCGGCGGTCTGATTTCCGGCAGTACGTCCGTCAGCGATGCGACCCTGACAGCAATGCAGGCCACGCTGGAAGGGATGGACTTAGGACCGTCTGCTGGGACTGTATTTGCAGACCTTTGTGGTTCAGGTCACGATGCTGGCGTTGTCGGCAATCATCTTTGTCATCGTGTATGGCCGAATGGTGGAAATATATCTCATGGTGAGCCTTGCACCGATTCCGTTCGCAACCTTTGGAAACCATGAGCAGAGCCATACCGGTCAAAACTATCTGCGCTCCCTGTTTGCACTGGGATTTCAGGGCTTTCTTATCATGATCTGTGTGGGCATCTATGCAGTTCTGATTCAGAACCTGTCCTTTTCGGATAACATCATCAGCAGCATTTGGGGCGTTTTGGGCTATACGGTTTTGCTGGCATTTACCCTATTTAAGACGGGAAGCCTCGCGAAGTCCGTGTTTGCAGCGCACTAAGGAGAGGAGGAATGATTCATGGCATCTTATATTTCTGTGCCGCGAGACCTTTCAAAGGTCAAAACTAAGGTCTTTATGAACCTGACCAAACGGCAGATTCTCTGCTTCGGAGCCGGTGCGCTGATTGGCGTTCCGGTTTTCTTTTTGCTCAAATCCAGCGGAAATCTGAGCCTTGCTGCACTTGGCATGATGGCAGTGATGCTGCCGCTCTTCTTTCTTGCCATGTACGAGAAAGACGGTCAGCCGCTGGAAGTGGTGGCAAAGCACTTCTATGAGGCAAAGTTCAAGAGGCCGAAAACGCGGCCTTACAAAACGAAAAATTACTATGCACTGCTGGTTCAGCAGGCAGACGTGGAAATGGAGGTAAATCGCATTGTTCAAAATTCTCGAAAAGCTGACAGCGAAGAATAAAAAGCAGGATGACATCCGAATGCCGTCTCATCTGTCAGCCGCAGAGCAAAAACAGGTGCAGACGGTGATTGATCGCGCAAGGGGTGACCGCACGGTTCCGCATTCGGCACAGGAGAGCATTCCTTTTCAGCGGATGTTCCCGGACGGTATCTGTCGTGTGACGGACAATTACTACACCAAAACCATTCAGTTTCAGGACATCAATTACCAGCTGGCGCAGCAGGAAGATCAGACGGCTATCTTTGAGGAATGGTGCAGCTTCCTGAACTTCTTTGATTCCAGCATCCGCTTGAGCTTTCTTTTATGAATATGGCTACGGATGCCTCGAATTTTGAGAAGATGGTGCGCATCCCGTACCAGAAGGATCATTTCAATCCGGTGCGCACGGAGTACAGCACCATGCTGCGCCGCCAGCTTGCCAGGCAACAACGGACTGACCAAGACGAAGTACCTGACGTTTGGCATTGAAGCAGAATCCATGAAACAGGCAAAGCCGAGGCTCATTCACATTGAGATCGACCTGATGAACAACTTCAAACGCTTGGGTGTCCGGGCAAAATTGCTGAACGGCAAGGAACGGCTTCATCTGATGCACGATATGTTCCACATGGGTGACCATGACCGATTCAATTTCGATTGGAAGTGGTTGCCGGAGAGCGGGCTGTCGGTAAAGGATTTTATTGCGCCGACCGGTTTTGCCTTTCCGAAAAACCGTATTTTTCAGATGGGCGGGATGTATGGTTCTATGTCCTATCTCCAGATCACGGCTTCCGATCTGTCGGATCAGATGCTGAAGGATTTTCTGGATATGGAATCCAGCCAGATTGTGACCATGCACATTCAGTCGGTAGACCAGAATAAAGCAATCAAATCCATCAAGCACACCATTACGGAGCTGGATCGTTCCAAGATTGAGGAACAGAAGAAAGCTGTCCGTTCCGGATACGATATGGACATCATTCCGTCCGATTTGGCAACTTACGGTAAGGATGCAAAGGCACTGCTGAAGGAATTGCAGAGTCAGAATGAGCGTATGTTCCTGCTGACCTTTCTGGTTATGACACCGGCGAGACGAGCAGGAACTGGAAACCAATGTGTTTCAGGCTTCCAGCATTGCACAGAAGTACAATTGCAACCTGCGCCGTCTGGACTTCCAGCAGGAGCAGGGGCTGATGAGCTGCCTGCCGCTGGCACAGAACCTGATTGAGATTCAGCGCAGCATGACTACCAGCAGCACGGCGATTTTCGTGCCTTTTACCACCCAAGAGCTGTTTCAGACCGGGAAAGAAGCTCTGTACTATGGGTTGAATGCCCTGTCCAACAACCTGATTATGGTTGATCGGAAAAAGCTCAAGAACCCCAACGGACTGATTCTTGGTACTCCCGGTTCCGGCAAATCTTTTTCTGCCAAGCGAGAAATCGCCAATGCGTTCCTGGTGACGGATGACGATGTAATCGTGTGCGATCCGGAAGCCGAGTACACGGCACTGGTGCAGAAATTTGAGGGGCAGGTCATTAAAATCAGCCCTTCCAGCACGCAGTATATCAATCCGATGGACATCAATGCGAACTATTCGGAAGAGGATAATCCGATTGCCCTGAAAGCAGATTTTATCCTGTCCCTGTGTGAGCTGATCGTGGGTGGCAAGGAAGGCTTGCAGCCGGTAGAAAAGACGGTCATCGACCGCTGTGTTCATCAGATTTACCAGACCTATTTTGAGAACCCGGTGCCGGAGAATATGCCGGTGTTGCAGGACTTGTATGAGGCGCTGCTTCGGCAGGATGAAAAGGAAGCACATCATGTGGCAACAGCACTGGAAATCTATGTGACCGGTTCGCTGAACCTGTTTAACCACCGCACCAACGTAGATATCAATAACCGGCTGGTCTGCTATGACATCAAGGAGCTGGGCAAGCAGCTGAAAAAGATCGGTATGCTGGTGGTGCAGGATCAGGTCTGGGGGCGTGTGACCGCCAACCGTAATGCCGGTAAAGCCACCCGCTACTATATGGACGAGTTCCATCTGCTTTTGAAAGAAGAGCAGACAGCGGCCTACAGCGTGGAAATCTGGAAGCGATTCCGTAAATGGGGCGGTATTCCCACCGGCATCACCCAGAATGTGAAAGACCTGCTTTCTTCCCGCGAAGTGACGAACATTTTTGAAAACAGCGACTTCATTTATATGCTGAATCAAGCAGCCGGTGATCGTCAGATTCTGGCGGATCAGCTGAATATCAGCCCACATCAGCTGTCCTATGTGACCCACTCCGGTGAAGGCGAAGGACTGCTGTTCTACGGAAATGTGATTTTGCCGTTCGTTGATCGTTTCCCGACCGATCTGGAACTGTACCGGATTATGACGACAAAATTAACCGAAGTGCAGGAAGCGAAGGAGGCGTAAGCGATGGCTGGCAAGAAAAATCCGAATCTCGGAGACAAGCTGCGGCAGGAGCGCGAGGGTGCGGAGAACACCCCTTCGCGATTCCAGAAAACAAAGCCACCGATAGCAGTACGGGAGACAGCAGCAAGAAAAAAGCGGAACATCGAAGGCAGATTCGTCACGAGGCCGATCTTGCCAAGATGCGCAGCAAGAAGCTGAAATCGGAGCAGGAGGTAAAGGCGAAGAAGAAGAATGCAGCCGCTTCCGGGAAAAAGGGCGGAAAGCCAAAGAAGCCGGGGAATCTTGCGGCAGATGCGCTTTCAACCAAAGCACATCAGAGTGTGCGTAATGCCGACCAGGATAATAATTCCGGTGTAGAGGCAGCGCATTTTACCGAAGGCTCAGTGGAAGGTGCAGCCCGTGCTGGTTCCCGGTTCCAATATGGTCGAAAGCTGCGGCAGTACAAAAAGCTGGAGCGGTTGGAGAAAAAGGCAGATAAAGATGCCGTGGATTCCGTCTTTGCGGAACGCATGAAGTCTGATCCGCAGGCTGGCTCGAACTTCTTTTCCAGATGGCGGCAGAAGCAGGCTATCAAAAAAGAGTATGCCGCTGCTAAGGCAGGTGCGGCCGCTGCGGAGAACACAGCAGCTGGCACAGCCAAAGCTGCGCAGGGGACTGCCAGTATGACGGAAAAGGCATTTCAGTTTGTGCAGAGCCACTCGCATATCATCATTGGCATCGCAGCCGTGGGACTGCTTGTTTTGGTGATTGCCGGGTCAGTATCGTCCTGCTCTGTCTTGATCAATGGCGGCGGCAATGTGGTGCTGGGAACTTCCTACACGGCAGAAGATGAAGATTTGAAAGGCGTGGAGACGGATTATACCAAGCTGGAAGATAAACTTCGCAAACAAATCGACCGCATTGAAACCGACCATCCGGGCTATGACGAGTATCGCTACAATCTGGCAGAGATTGGTCACAATCCCTATGAGCTTGCATCTCTGCTGACCGTAGAATTTGAAAACTATACGAGAAGCCAGGTACAGGCGCGGCTCCAGAGTATCTTTGAAGCGCAGTATGAGCTGAAGTTGGAGGAAAAGGTAGAAATCCGGACGAGGAAAGAAACCCGTGTGGGCTATCGCTACAATCCAATCACTGGAACCGGACACACCTACACCTATCAGGTAACGGTACAGTATGAGTATAAAATCCTCAATGTAACGCTGCTCAATCGGGGTGTGGACTATGTTGCCAGAAATTCCGGTCTTACAGATGACCAGCTGCAACGCTACGAAGTCACATTGGAATGCCGGGGCAATCGGGATGACTTGTTTGCAGGCATCGCTTTTGCAACGCCGGACGGCGCGGGTTCCAGCGGAGAATATCAGGATTACGACATTCCGGGCGAAGCTCTGACGGATGAAAAATTCCGAAAGATGATTACCGAAGCAGAGAAATATCTCGGTTATCCCTATGTCTGGGGCGGCAGCTCGCCGAGCACGAGCTTTGATTGTTCCGGCTTTGTCAGCTGGGTCATCAACCACTGCGGCAATGGCTGGAATGTAGGCAGACAGACGGCCAATGGTCTGATGGGAAAATGCGACATTATCCCGAAAAGTGAGGCAAAGCCCGGAGACCTGATCTTCTTCCAGAAAACCTACAACACCAGCGGAGCGTCCCATGTGGGCATTTATGTCGGCAACGGGATGATGATTCACTGCGGCAACCCAATTTCCTATGCTTCCATTGAGACGAGCTACTGGAGACAGCATTACTACTGTATGGGAAGAATTCGATAAAACAGGGCGATTATTCGCCCGGAAAGGACACGATATGAGTTTGAAACTGGAAAAGATTGCTGCGGAGCGTGAGAAAGCCCGTAGAAAACGCGATGAGTGGGAGGAGCGCAGAAAGGAATGGGACAGAAAGTACCACGAGCAGGAAAACAGCGAAATCTGTGAAATGGTACATGCCCAGAGCCTGACCCCGGAACAGCTGGCAGTCATCATTCAGATGGCTCAGGCTGCGGTTCCCAACCCGGAGAACCTGAAACTGGATGAGAAAGAAACGGAGGATATGGAATGAAAAAGATGATGGCAATGCTGCTTGCCAGCGTGATGGCGGCAGGAACCTTTACGACTACTGCATTTGCCTATACGGGCGATGCTGTGCAGGAGAACACGGCTGTCAGTACCGCTGCACAGGAGACGGATGCGGTAGGAAGTGCAAATGCAGGGAAAACAGACAGTGATAGCAGCATCGAAATCGACCCGGACATGCAGGTGCTGCCGGATGGCTATGAAGTCGCTACGGATGCGGATGGGAACCTGATCGTTACGGTGGGCGGCAAGGAATACAACATCGGCAGCGAAAAGTCCCAAAAGCAGACTGGTACGGTGGTGCCTGGTATCACCAGCCTGCATTTCCGTTCCGGTCCCGGTATGGATCAGGAGATTATCGGGTATCTGCATTCCGGCGATACAGTGGAGATTGTCGAAAAATGCGGTGACTGGTATAAGGTAAACTTCAACGGCAAAACCGGGTATGCACATGGGAAGTACTTGAGTGTCACGGATTCTGCAAAAGACAGCAGCATGTTCAGTGAAGATGCGCTGAAGCTGTTTCTGGATCTGATGCAGAGCGGAATGTCATCCGAGGATGAGACGGAATCCAGTACAGCTTTGACTCCGGAAGGAAATATGACGCTGGTGGACGATATCGGTGAGGAAGAAGATAAATCCAGCCAGCAGTTCATCACGCTGGTGACAAAGGCGGGCAACACCTTCTATCTGATCATTGACCGCGATAAAGACGGCAACCAGAATGTGCATTTTCTGAATATGGTGGATGAGGCCGATCTGCTTGCTCTGATGGATGAAGAGGAAGCTGCCAAGTATCAGGAGAAGGAGCCGGAAGTCACGGAACCTGCGGAAACTGAAAAAACGCAGGAGACGGAACCTGCACCGGAAGAGCAAAAAACAGAGAACGAGCAGAAGAAAGCGTCTCCGCTTCCGATGATTATGCTGCTTCTGTTTGTGATTGGTGCTGCCGGTGTCGGCGGCTATCTCTATATCAAGATGAGGGGCATAAAGCCTGCATCAAAGAAAAATCAGCCGGACCCGGATGCGGATTATCACGATGAGGATGAAGACGCGCTCCAGCTGCCGGAGGATGACGGTGACGAGGACGAAGAAGTGGATGTCAACGAGGATTACGAAGCAGAATCGGACGATGAACCTGTCTGATTAACGCAGCGTTGACCGGTGGGGCGGCTGAGAAGCCGTCCCTTTTACATAGCCAAATGGTTTGTGGGTGAACTATTTGGAGCTATGAAGCTATGGAATCTGTAGGCGATATCTGATAAAATAGAAAGTAAGAACAGCTCAACAACTCGGAATTTTGTGGAGGCACATCAATGGAAACGATTTACGAAAAGTATATGGCACTTCCCATAGATAAGGGACTTTTAGGTTTAGAATATGGAGATATTGCAGACCCGTATTTTTGCTATCCCGTCAACGCAAAGCCAATCGGATTTGAAGGATGTATTCTGTATTGCTTTTTGCCGGAATATGGAGAATGGTATTTGCCTGCAATCCAGAAAGTTGTGTAGACCAAAATGTATATCCATTAGCGGCAAATTTTGAAGATTTTATCCGTTTAATCTTGGCTTGTGGTACTGCTAACCCATTGGAGCAAATCGTTTGGATGGATAAAAATAAATTTGAAGAACACATGGCAAACGAAGAAAAAATACTGACCGATGAGCAGAGGACAGCGGCACAACAGCTACAGCGGGCATTAAGTTTGTTACCAATAGAAAATCCGTTTGAATATGTCAAATCCATTCAAAAAGATTTTGATGGTAGTAAAATACAATACAGTGATGAATACTATGAAGTTACCGGCATAGAGAACCCTAAAGGAACTAACACCCAAGATAAGCATTTAGTTGAATTTGAACCTGTCGTTTTTGAATTTAACCGCAAACAAGATAGCGACTAACAACTTTCAGTTTGTAGACCTAAAACAGAATACACTTCCTTACATAGCAGTCATGCGCTTCGGTGCCTGGCTGCTAATTTTTTGCGAAAGGAGCAGTATCGAATGAAGCTTGTATTAGCGGAAAAGCCCTCGGTTGCCATGAGTCTCTCGAAAGTAATCGGGGCAAATCAGCGCGGGGACGGTTATATGGAGGGCAATGGCTACCTTGTCAGTTGGTGTGTGGGGCATCTGGTGGAACTCTCCCAGCCGGAAGCCTACGATGAAAAGTATGCCAGGTGGAAGTATGATGATCTTCCAATTTTGCCAGAACATTGGCAGTATCAGGTGTCCGCCAGCACGAAAAAGCAGTTTGGAATCCTGAAAAAGCTCATGCAGCGGAAAGATGTGGAGAGTCTGATCTGTGCAACCGACGCAGGGCGCGAGGGAGAACTGATTTTCCGACTGGTTTACCATCAGTGCGGCTGCAAAAAGCCGGTGGAACGCCTTTGGATCTCCTCGATGGAGGACAGTGCGATCAGGGAAGGATTTCAGAAGCTCAGACCGGGAACAGAATATGATGCCTTATATGAGGCGGCTTTATGCCGGGAGCGTGCCGACTGGATTGTCGGAATCAACGCCACCCGGCTTTTTTCATGTCTGTATGGGCAGACCCTGAATGTGGGGCGCGTGATGACACCAACGCTTGCGATGGTGGTCATGCGGGATGCAGCAATCCGGCTTTTTAAGCCAGAGCCGTTCTACTCGGCAGAATTGAAATTCCGGGATTTTCAAGCAAGTGGTGAGCGGATGAAAGAAAAAGCAGAAGCAGAAAAACTGGTGGCAGAGTGCTGTCAGGCAGGTAGTGCCATCATTACTAAGGTGGAGCAGAAAGAAAAATCAGAGAAGCCCCCGGCATTGTTTGATCTGACCTCGCTTCAGAGAGCAGCAAACCGGCAGTTGGGATTCACTGCCCAGCAGACCTTGGATTACACGCAGGCTCTGTACGAGAAGAAACTCGTGACCTATCCCCGTACCGACAGCCGGTATCTGACGGATGATATGGCACCGCTGGTGCCGGAACTTGTTTCTGTGATCCAGCAGAGCTTTCAGATTCAGGCGGATGTACCGGCACCGGTGAATGCAGCGCAGGTCATCAATTCTAAGAAAGTCACCGATCACCATGCCATTATCCCTACAAAAACAGCGGCGGGTTATGACATTTCCTCGCTTCCCAGTGGAGAACAAGCGATTCTTACTCTGCTGGCGGTGCGGCTGATTTGCGCGGTAGGCACTCCCTGCCGCTATGCAGAGACCATAGTAGAAGCCGAGTGCGCCGGTCAGAAGTTCCGCACGAAAGGCAAAACAGTCACGGATATGGGCTGGAGGCAATATGCAGGAAAGCCGGTTGAAGATGCTGAGAAGAATGCGGAGGCGGGTGATCTTCCGGAGCTTTCGGAAGGCATGACATTGGAACTTGCCGGTGTCGATCTGAAAGAGGGCAAGACCAGCCCACCTAAGAGATTTACCGAAGATCTTCTGCTTTCAGCGATGGAGAGTGCCAGTTCGGATGAATTCCCGGCTGGTGTAGAGCGAAAAGGCATCGGCACACCAGCCACACGCGCTGCCATCATCGAAAAACTGGTACAGAAAGGGTTTATCGAGCGCAGGGGCGATAAGAAGACGAAATACCTTTGCTCTACGGACAAGGGAAATGCACTGGTGACGGTGGTGCCGGAACAGATTCAGTCCCCATCCATGACGGCAGACTGGGAGGAAAAACTGCTGAAAATAGAACACGGCGAGTATGACAGCGATGCTTTATGGGTGAAATCAGCAGCATGGTCAGCGGACTTGTTAAAACCTACGAGGCTGTAAAAGGTGCTGATGTGCTGATGCAGCCGGAACGGAAAGTCATTGGTTCCTGCCCCGCCTGCGGCGGTGATGTCTGCGAAACGGCAAAGGGATGGTTTTGCAGGGATAAGGGCTGTAGATTTGCGCTCTGGAAGGAAAACAGGTTCTTTCAGACACTGGGAAAACAGATGACAGAGGAACTGGCAAAGCAACTGGTAAATCAGGGAAAAGCACGGCTTACCCATTGCTATTCCAGGAAGTCTGGACGTTACTATGACACAACCGTTCGTGTAGAGGCCGGCGAGGACGGTGCAGCAGCATTTAAGCTGGAGTTTGGAGGTAAAAAATGAGCATGAAAATGATGAATGCAGCTTATTTGGTGGATAATGCTGCGCTGCTTTCCTTGCAGGAAAGCAGGACGGCGTGGAATTCCATTGCTTTGATATGGACAGCAAGGTGCAGACCACCGAGGGACACATTGGCTGGGATGTGTTGGATAAACAGCCGTCTTCTACGCTGGAAGAAAGCGCAAGGGTGGTAGCACTTCAGAAGATTCCCCAGCTTGACGGTCTTGCCGTTGCGCCGGTAGCTCCGGAGATGCTGGAGCAGGTACGCGGCGGCAGAAAGGTTCTCTGGCAGATGAAAAAGGCTGATCCTGAGCTGGAGAATGCAAAAAATATCCGGTTTATCACCAGCAACTACGAGGATCGGTTCAAAATTCCGGATGGCAGTGCGGTGGAGGTCGAGTATCCGAATCGAAAATTCTCAGCCCGCTGCGAATATATGGACGAATATCATCTGCGCCTTGGGTATGATGTTCTGCACATCTGTCAGCTGGCAGAAATGCTGGAACGCGGCGGTGGTACATGCCGCCCGGAGCCGCTGATTACGGAAGAACGCAGTGCATGGGATTTGGGAAGCAAGGGCTTTCTTGCCATTCAGACCTGTGAGGACGGTTACGACTATACCTTATATCATAAGGACTTTACGGAAATTGACGGTGGACAGATCGACAACCCGGAAATCAGCATGAATGCAGCCAGAGACCAGATTCTTTCGGATTATGGGTTCGGTGGCCGCACCATGACGCGGATTGACTATGATGAACTTTGTGATCGTGCAGAGGAAGCGGAAAACAGCAGACGGGAATCTGTGCTGGGTAAACTCTCGGATTTGTCTTCCAGAACGGATACGCCGGTGAAAGCTGCCAAGGCGAAGGAGGCAGAGCGATGAAATACAAGCTTACGAAGGCAGAGCAGGAAACCGTCATCAATTTTGATAATGAACTGGAAACCGCCAGCATTTATACCCATGACAGCCGCCTGATTAAGAAGCTTCGGGAACTGCGAAAACAGTATCCGGAGCAGTTTATTTTGGAGCACCGGGAGCATGGGTCGGTCACTTATACGATTCCGAAACGCTGCGTCGGTATCCGACCGCCTTATAGTGAAAAGCGGCGGGAACAGCAGCGGCAGGAAGCAAAGGAAAACGGCCTGCCGTTTATGGAGAAGGGAGAAATGAACGATGGCAAGAATTGAAAAATGGGATGAAGTGCATGGAAATCAGGCACCGGACGAAAGAATGATGGCATTTCTCGACAGCGCTACCGACCAGTATGCGATTTTGCAGCTTCGCCGCAGCGAGAATACGGTATATGAACGCTTTTCGTCTATGCGCGAACTGGAACGGATGGGGCTGGAACCGGATATTGACCATTATGAGGTGGTTTATACGGCTCCGCTTCTTCCCTACAAGGATCAGAATACGATGTTGGAGGAACTGTATGCGAAATTCAATGTTTCCCGTCCTGATGATTTTACTGGGCATAGTCTTTCTGTGTCTGACATCGTGGCTTTACGGCAGAATGGTGCTGTAAGCTGTCACTATGTGGATTCCATCGGCTTCCAGGAACTACCCGGATTTTTGAAACCGGAGAATTACCTGAAAGCCGCTGAAATGGCAATGGAAGACGATTACGGTATGATTGACGGCGTAATCAATAACGGAAAGAAGGAAGAACCGACGGAGAAAGCATCGGTTCTGGATCAGCTGAAGGAAAAGCAGGAGGCGGTGCCGCCTGCATCGCCTCGCAGGTGCTGCGAAGAAAAGGAGTTATAAATGCGTTTTACGGATGACGAATGGATGCTCATGATGCTTTACAGCCCTGGCACACGGATAGGGCTGATTGCAGAGCTTCAAAAGATGCAGAAAAGTCTGACGGGCAGGGACAGGAATCTGCGCAGGTGGACGGCCTCGCTGCTTGCGAAACTGGCAGAGATGACGGATGCAGAATATGAGGCACTGGATTTGTATCCGGACGAATAAAGGAGAGGAGGAAAAAGACAGATGATGACAAAAACGGCTTATTATATGCAGATGGCACAGGAAGCTGCGGCACAGATCACTGGCAGCAAAGAACAGTGGACAGCGTTTCTGACCACATCCGCGCGGCTTTATAAGTATCCCTTTGCGGAGCAGCTGATGATCTATAAGCAGAGACCAGAAGCAACGGCCTGTGCAGAGTACGATCTCTGGAATGACCGGATGAATCGCTATGTAAAGCGTGGCTCCAAGGGCATTGCTCTTTTGGATATGCGCGGGGAGCAGCCGAAATTGCGGTATGTATTTGATGTGGCAGATACCGGAGAACGGAAGAATTCCCGACCGGTACAGCTCTGGAAAATGAATGCGGAGCATGAGCAGCCAATCATTCGCGCACTGGATGCAGCATTTGATGTTTCTGCCGGTGCTGGGTCTCTGGAAAATCATATCATGGAAGCGGCAGAACGCCTTGCAAGGGATTACTGGGAGGAAAACCGCAGGCAGATTAGTGACATCGTTGCAGATTCCTATCTGGAAGGATATGATGAACTCAACATCGGAGCTTCCTTTAAGAGAGCTGTCGCTGTCAGCATCGCATATTCCGTCTTTACCCGGACGGTGGGCAATGCAGATGACTATTTTGAACACGAGGATTTTCTGGACATCTTTGATTTTAATACGCAGGCTGCCGCCAATGTGCTGGGAACTGCGGTCAGCGAAATGTCCAGCCAGATCTTCCGGGAAATTGAACGCACGATCCGAACCTATGAAAGAGACAAGCAGGCAGAAAGGAGCCAAAACTATGATGGAGTTGAATTACACGAAGAACGGCGATTACCTGATTCCGGACATCCAGTTGTCGGTGCAGGAACAGAAGCCCCTGGCAAGTACGGGAGGATGCGCAGAGCATTCCTGCAGGAGAACAACACGCTGCTGTACAATCACCTGATCCTGACCGAGAAACTGTACCCGCACCTGTGGGAGATTCAGGAGACCGCGACCGCACGGATGGAGCAGATGATGGCGGAGCTTCTGAAAGCGAATCCGGCACCGGACAAGAAATCGAACCAGATGGCCTGGGTGCAGCACATGAACATGCTGAAAGCGCAGGCAGAGGAAGTCATTCTGACGGAACTTATCAACAGCTAAATTTTTATGAGCCTGTTTCAGTCCGAAGCAGAGCAGATTCAGAAAATTGATGCGGCGGCAGAAAATGCAGCCAGAGAAGCGGAGAGCGAAAAGCCCTCCGCTTTTGTCATTTCTGAGGATGAAATCGACCGGATGCTGCGGACAGGCTCCAATTTTGAGGGCGGAAAAATCCGTATTTATGCGCTGTATCAGCAGCAAGGGGACGCAAAAGAACGAG
>ENA-OPZC01000142-OPZC01000142.1-human-gut-metagenome-genome-assembly--contig:-NODE-142-length-14188-cov-2.556148_pt1 | contig 14188 bp, 18 predicted proteins | sample MGYA00242477_ERZ504491 | MGnify/ENA primary metagenome ERZ504491 (study PRJEB26092, sample SAMD00036249) | human gut metagenome | host: Homo sapiens | study: EMG produced TPA metagenomics assembly of... | reverse complement strand
CAAAAAACCATTTTTCTGTAATTGTTCCACTTGCCATATTACATTATCGAAATAGTGAAGTAGGATAAATTGGGATGTATTAGGGGAATATTTTCCTTCTGTGAACAAATAGAAGAATTCTTTAGTATATAGCCTTCCTAAATATGTGGTTAATTCATTTTTGATTCCAGTGAATTCCGAACCAACATTTAAGGTATGACACTCATTCAATCCTCTTATAAATATTTCAGTTTCCCTATCACGCTTTAGCATTTCTGACAAAATACTTATATCAGGATTACATACGGTTGCTATGATGTAAGCAAGATACAATATTCTTTAGGATAGTGTTTGCAGTAATAGTATATGGTTGCTGCAAAAATATTTTCCGCTGTCATTTTGAAGTATAAATATTCATCCCATTTATAAGTTTCTCTATACTGCATTCCACTCTTCTCAATAGCAAGAAATATATCTTTGGATATTTCTATAGCTTTGGGAATACTATTTATTTTCTCTTTATCAATGGGGTTGTCAAAATAGAAATCCTCGTTCCAGTTAATGGAACGTAATTTATAACCAAGACTTGGGGTTATAATTGGAGTTACTTCTTTTTCTCATTGAGAATATTCATATGTTTTATTTTTAATTATTAAAACCAGAATTTATATATAGCAATTAAAATTAAAAAACCGAGAAGGAGTATCTGTGTTAACAAAATACCTCGCTTTAAAATGTAATATTCTTCTCGCTTCTTGGATTCTTCTTTTAATGTTTTTATTAGTTCTTCTATAGACATCTCAAGTTGGCTGCCTTTTTCCATAGCATTTTCTATGCGCTTTGTATAGGCTTCGACACGTTTCAATTCTTGATATACCAGTTCTACCGCAAGCTGCGGGTTTACTTTCGGCGTGGTGTCTTTCCTTTTCCGTGGGCTGTACTGTCCCTGCTTAACGGGGGAAGCGGTTGCCTCTGGGCGTGAGTTTGTTTCCATATTAATTCCTGTTTTTATTTATTCGGTAAAAGCATCTGCATGAAGAATGTCTGCATAATCAATTCTTAATGTTATAGTACGTCCTGAAATCTGTTTTTCAGATATTTCTATGGTAAGAACTTTTTCGTCTGGGAAAGTAAATTTTTCAAAGACAAAAATATTTCGATAGTTCTTCTTGAAAACAAGATTCTTATTAACTTGCATCAATGGAAGTATTTCTATAGATTGAAAATTAGTAGCCTTTGTTTGTTTTTTATCTTCTATTTTGAAGCGTATTTGGTCTATATCATATCGTATTTTTGTTTTATTAATCATAGAAATATCAATAAAGAAATACTTATCTAATGTGTAGATATTGTTTAGTACAATTTTCATTAGGTTACTTTTACTGGAAACATCATAGAATTTATTTTTTGAAATAAACATTCTATGTGCGTAATCATACATTTGTGCTTTGGTTAAGTTCACTTCTGGATTCATATAGCTACGTAAATCAGCATAAGGGATATTAAAGCGAGTGTATGCTTTTGCTAAATCGCTACTATATACTAGCATATATTGTACGAAAAATCTTTCTGTAACAATGGTGATAACTCCACTAGCTCCTTCTTTTGTGGCTTTATTCTAAGAGAGTTACCAGTAGGAATATCGCCAACAATATCATTGACTGATATATCAACATATTTTATATCTTCCATAGCTATAAAATGCGTTGAAACATCTTTGTTGACGTATATAACCTTTAGTTCTTCTGGGTTTTCACCTGCAAGCTCGATGTTTTCTCCAATAGGGGTGTTCTGTGCATTTCCTGTAATAACAGAAACCATTGTGCATAATGCAATAAAAATCTTTCTCATATTATTGTTCTTTATCTTTGTTGTTTACTAAAAAAACTTGTGTATTATATTTTAATTTGGCTTTGTTTTTTTTGATGTTTTTGGAAAGAGCTTGGGTTGTACTACGGTAAGCATCTTGTAAAGCACCTAAAGCGAATTGTTCTACTCCTTCTGATTGGCTGTTCATTTGTATAGTTTGGCTTCCTATTTGCGCTCCAACATCTTTACTCAAATCTCTAAAAGCTGATGAAGGAACAAAGAAACCTTCTTGTCCGTCATTATCATATACAGATAAATCTACTTTCATTTGTCTGCCATCAACCATTATAGAGGAAATATTAATGTGTACTCTTTGAGCTTTAAAGCCAGATACATTCCCATATAGGTAAGTGCCTTTAGTTAAAAGAGCGTCATTAATCATTATATCATCTAGAAGCCGTATGCGTACTCGGCTACCATCTGTTACTTTTAAAGTTTCATCTAATATAGCTGTGATTAGTGAAGTTTTTTGTTCTTTCCCTACAGTATTAAAATATACTTCTGCGGGATTTTTCGCTTTTACAACTTCTATAGCCTTTTCTTTTGGCTTTTCATCTTGTTTTTTTTGAGGTGTTCTAGGACGTGGATTTTGCAATGAATCTATATAAGCCATTTGCATTTTAAAAAGCTCCATTTCTTCTTGCATCTTGGATTTTTCAGGAGCTTTTCTAGTTTCTATTTGACTTGATTCATCTATAGTAGGAAATCCTTTTATTTGTTGTTCCAATTCCTTTTCTCGGATTCTAGAAGCTTGATTTAAACTGTCAATTTGCCTTATTTCATCATTGGAGTAAAGAGAACCAGAACTTTCAATTTCGCTAACTTCTTCTTCTTTATCTATGGTTTGTATTGATGAATAATCAGAAGATTTATTGAAAGCTCCTTTGAGTGATTCAAATTTACTTTTTATCTCTCTTTTTTTCTAAATTAGCATCAGGAATATCAAGATTTAATTCTTCCGTTTCTACTAATGTAGTTTCTTCTGCTGGGGCAGAGTTTATCATATCCTTAACTAGCCATCCTATCCCTAGAATAAAAGGTAGGATGAGTATCGGAATGATGTACTTAGGCTTTTTAATATCAATCTGTTTCATACGCTATTTATTTAATTTATTGTATAAATTTTTTATTCGTATAGTGTCTTCTGGAGTTAATTTCCCATTTTTTCTTAGCTCATTAATTTCATTTTGCATTTTAATCACTTCTAACAAGTCGTGAACTCCTACTTGTTTTTTTTGTAGGGTACTATCAATGTTAATTTGTACTTTGCTTTTTTCTTCGTTGAAAACTTGCATTGGCTTTCTTTCTGGACGCATTACTAATGATAGAATTGTGACGAAAGAAAGGAATGAAATCGTAATTCCAAACATAGCTTTACGGTGTATATCAGCCCACGCCAATAAGCGTTCACAAGCGTTATTAACTCCGAACTTTTGAAATATTTTAGTAAGAAGAACAACTGTAGCTTGCTCGGCTTTAGTCTTGATACTTTCTTTTCTATCATTCTTTTATGTTTAAACAGTTTCATTAGAAATTCTTTTTTACTTTATAATCTAGGTCTTTGTTTAGTATCGTTTTCCAATCTGTGATAATAAGTCCATGAGGATTATTTTCAGTACGTGGAATTTGTCTTAATTTCCCTGTAGTTACAAGTTGCCTTTTTAGAATAGAGGTTTCTCGCTCTATACGTTGGATGCCATAGTACTCAAAAGATAGGTTGTTCATGTCCACCTTGATACTATCTGTCATAATTGTTACTGTTGCAGAACTCGCTAATATGGTGTTGAAATATCCTTTTTCTTTTAAATTATTATATTGTTTTAATCCGCTATCATCAATTAGATACATGGCTTTTTCCATGTTGTATTTTATAAATTCATCGTCTGGTGGTAATGTGAAAAATAAAGTGTGGAATAGATTTATGTGGCTCTTACATTCGACTTCCAAGTTGACTTCTGTACCAGTTTGTTTTACTAGTACAGGGACATCATTATCCAAAACATATATTTTTTTTCTTTCAGCTTTTACTAAAGAGAAACAAAAGGCTAGTACCATGCCTGAAATAACTATACTAGTTGCAAAACAGCCAATGGATAAAATTCCGGCTAATTTGATTTTATTTTCTAAGTTTTAATAATCATGATTATGTGAATTTAAAATTTAATGAATCTTTTTACATAGCTGCACTGGCTCCACCTGTAGCCGGAGCTGCTACAGCTTTGGTTGCGATGGCTGCTCCTCCAACCATGCCTCCTACTGCTTGCCCTACTCCAGTTGTACTTACAATCCATGTAGAAACAAAAGGTATTGTAAGCATGGCAAATGCTCCAAGTAATGCTGTAAGAAGGAAGCTATTGACACCTCCAGAGGTCATTCCGACATACATGACAAATGCAGCTTCATTTCTAAGCGCATATTCTAAAATTTCAATTTCTCTTTCTATCCCATATTGCATTACTACTAAAGAAATTGATAATACTATATATGCAATACATGAATATAAACTAACACTGACAAAACGAGCTATCCATTGTATATAAGCATCCCGAAATGCAGGTAAAACAGAGAATGCAAAAGCTAGTGGACCAAGAATAACTAATATTCCTGTGAATATGATTTGTAGGAAAAAGACAAAATAGGTACATACTTGCCAAAAAGTAACGACAATAAATTCAATGATATTAAACATTATCATTTTAACCTTAGCGACTACATATACATATAATCCAGCTATCTTGTCTCCAATAGCTGAGAAGTCTATACTAAAATCATACCATTTCTTATCCTTAACTTCATTTTCGGCTCTTTCAACTTCTAATGAAGTATGTAATAACTCTACTGCTACGCTATCAATGAGTGCATATCTATTACGAGAAAGTAATTCTACTTCTTCTATCTGATTCGTAAACATAGCCTTGCTTCGTGCTGTTAATAACTCTCCGGGATAACTGATTAGATTAATAAAGGGAATCCAGAACATAAGAACCAATCCCAGTGCGAATGGACGCAATAACGGGATAATCTCTAATTTTTTATCTCCACTCATCATTTTGAAGCTTTCTACTCCAAAATATAACAACATAAAGATTGCTGCCAATGCTTGTGCATCCGCAATAAATTCTCCGAATAGAACAGTTGTTTTATCTCTTAGTCCATCAAATAATTCAAATAAGAATTTATCTATTAACTCATTCATGGCTCATTATTGTTTTATTTATATTATTCAATCTTGTTATTAATGAAAGAACCTCTATTAGTTCTTTATCAAAATCTAAATAGGCTTCCCTTTTTTTAGAGTTACTCATATGTGAATCATGGATTATATCTATGTTCTTTTTTATTCTAGTAACTTCATCAGTTATAACTTCAACATGTTCTTTATTACCGCCATTAGAAGAATATTCGACAAGTTTTTATTTATATCATTAAGAATATCATTTCTACGATTTTTAGTTAAAGTATATTGATAATCAATTTCTTTATCTCCAAATTTGAAGAGTTCCTGTCTATATATGGTATCAACATTATACCCTTCTTTTTCTGTTTCTGATTTATTGTACTCTACGGCTGCCATCATGGGAATTTCTTGTAACTGGAAATTACGTCTATCTTCCTTCCCGTATTTGTCGTGTAACCCTAAGCCCGGCAAAGGAATTTTAATACCCAAAACCTTTTTATACCATATCCAGTAATGATACCATTCTGGTTGTAGTCGTACTCTATCCATAAATTCCATATTATTAAGCACGCTCCATTTCCCTTTATCCTTTACAGGCATTTGGGAATAGGTATTAGAAGTACCAATAATCAACATTAGGGAAAAAAATAAAAGCACTCTTTTCATATTATCTTTTAGGTTTTACTTTATAATTCTGTAATAAATCATCAACTAATTTTGAACGATTATCTTTGTATTTAAATACCCCCGGAGCTAATGTTTGTAATACTCCATTTCTTTTTGCTGTTTTCATCTGTCGGCATACAGCGTATGCTATACCTCTCATGTTTCTTAGTTCATTAATAACATACTTAAGCAAGTCTATTCTTTGCTTATTATCCATAAGGTTTACATCTGTCCCGACAATAGCGACCTGATAAATGTATTGTGTCAAATCCGCAGTGCGATTTACTAATTCTAGCTCTGTTTTTGCTGACACCAATAATAAAGCCGGGTCACCTACAGCAAGTTCAACCATTTGTTTTTGATATTTACCAATATCTGCTGCAATATCAGTGCAGTAGATAATATCTTTTCCTGTTTTTATGATGGCTTCTACAGATTTTAGGCTATTATAAAATTTGCTTTGGAAAAATTCAATCTGAACCATTTTTTCACTGATTTGTTTTTGTATAAGGCTTATTTGAGCTTCATTCTCTTTCACTTTAGAGAAAGAAGTATGTTGCACCTTATGATTAGCTATAAGTGTTTCCATACAGGTTATATCCAAGACTGCCTTTTGCGAATATGCAACTTGGGTTAAAGTAGATGCTACCACTAAAATAAATAGGATTTTCTTCATGATATTATCTTTAACGGTTTGTAATCCATTTGTATTTATCTAGGATATACTTATATAATGGTTGTTCCCCTATGATGTTAAGTATATCTTTTAGGCTTCCATCATCGGAGTGATACCCTAGTACCTTATTGACTTGTAAAACCCAATCCATATTTTTTAATTTGGAAGATTTTAGGTCTATTATAAAATTATCCAATCCTGTTTGGAAACTACCATAAATGATATGATAATATCCAACAGCATCTTTTTCAATTCGTTCTGTAGTAAATGTGAAATATTCGTGTAGAGAAACCTCTACTCCAAATACATTTCCATAATTTCCTCTTTTTATAAATACTTCATTAAACCGATTACGGTTTTCTTTATTGGGAAGTTGATTTATGGTAAATATTTGCTTTTGATTTACTTCCGTTAGGGATAAAAGATTTGCTATTTCTTGATATTTGTCTATAAATTTACTTTGGTCTAATAGGCATATAATATCGGAGTTGCTGATTATAGAGTTTTTGACTACAGGATTACTAATTATGTCCTCCAGTTCTTGAGTAACAACCATTGCCATACCCCAAAATTTACGAACTGTTTTATACAAATAGAGTATATAGCCAGCCATCATAGGGCTAGCTATGGCTTTCCATGCTTCTTCAATTATTAATGCCTTTCTGTTCTTTTTTAATCTCATTTTTTGAATAAAAAACGTCCATAATAATTAAGGTTACTATTGGAAATAATTCAGGGTCATCTTTAATTGCATCAATTTCAAAAACTATAAAGGGTTCTTCAAAAAGGGAAGTGTCAAAATCCTCATTAAGAGTTTTTTCTAACTGTCCTCCTTTATAGAATTTTTTTAATAGAAACTTATAGTTAGTAATATCAAAATCAATTTTGTTCTCTTTGCAAATGATAGGTATAATGCGTAGGGAAAATTCGTAGAAAGAGTTAAAAGATAAGCTTTCAACTTTTATTTCGTAAGCATTCGGCCTCGTGCGTGTTTTTTTCCCCTCTTTTCCTTCCTACCTTTGTGGCTTCATTATAATCTTAATCCATTATGTGTTCAGTATTAGAATTTTCTAGCGAAAGTGATAAACTACGTACTCTCTTTTCCGAGTCTAACCATTTTGATTCTGTTCTTTTCATATTTGATGGCGGCCGTCGTTATAAAGTTTCGTCTTCCAGCCTTGGTATCCATTCCCCTCAGGACCTACTTCTCCCTTTAGGTCTTGGCCTTTTCCGCAGCAGTCCTTTTTGGTCTTATTACCTTTATCCCCAAGGTTGTAATTTCCATAAAGGTATTGACGGTCTTTGTGGCGAGGTCATCCGACACACGGGTTCCTGCGTGTCAGAGCAGAGCTGTCATATTTTTCCCGACCGCTCCCGTAGCAGGTTGCATATCCTTTATCGGTGCGACGACGAATACCGTCTGGAATGCCGTCGTCTGAATCGCGGTTCTTTCCTCTTGAAAAAGGAGGAACGGAAGAAGGATTTTCTTCAAATTTCCTGGAATCGCCTGAATGAGCTGCTTACTGTTAAAAAGTATCGGAAAACAGTTGAAAAGTAATTCCCCATTCTATAAGCCGTGCAGTTTTATTTTGATAACTTTGCCACATAATAAAAAGTGGATGTACAGTGAAAGAACCGGTTATTACCCTTACTTTGGAAGAGTACGAAGAGTTGCGCAAGGAACATGAATGCCTTGAAAAGGAGCATGCGGAACTTCAGAGAAAATACGAAGCCTCTTTGCAGGAGTATTCCCGCCAGGTCGAAGAAATCTCGGCCTGTACAGCCGTCATTGCCGATCTGAGATGGAAATTGGCTGACTTGACACGCCGTTTATGGGGTAAATCCAGTGAAAAACGTCATCTTCCCGAAGATGCCGGCCAGCTGAGCATCTGTTTCGAGTCTCCGTCCGATGTCAATGACCCGGTAGCGGAAGAACAGAAAACCGCTGGGAAATCCGTCACATCGGAGAATGGCTACAATCGTTTCCGTAAAAGCTTCACGAAAAAGATCACTCCCCACGCCCGTAAGCCCATCGACCCGTCCCTTCCCCGTGAGGAGATTATCATTCCCATGCCGGAAGGCCTTTCGTTGGAGGGAGCGACGAAGCTGGGAGAGGAAGTGAGCGAACAGTATGCTGTCAGTCCCGCCCGATTCTATGTGAAACGCATCATCCGTCCTAAATACCGGCTCGCCGACGGTCGTATCATAACCGCTCCCATGCCCGTAATGGCACATCCCCACAGCAATGCCTCGGAAAGTGTACTGGCCCACATTGCTACCGCCAAATATTACGACCACCTGCCTCTGCACAGACAGCTGGATATCTTTGAGCGTGAAGGAATCCATCTGAGTCCTTCCACCGTAAGTAACTGGATGATGGCTGCCGCACAGCGTCTGGAACCAATCTATAATGAACTTCGTGAACTGGTCAAGGACAGCTATTACGTCATGGCCGATGAGACACCCCATCCCGTACTTGAAAGCGACCGGCCCGGTGCTCTTCACCGCGGGTATATGTGGAACTTCTATCTGCCCCGGTTCCATACCCCCTTCTTTGAATATCACAAGGGCCGTGGCAGCAGCGGAATAGACACACTGCTGGCAGGACAGGTCCGGGTGGTACAGAGTGACGGCTTTGCAGTATATGACAAGTTCGACACGCTACCCGGAAAGTTGCATCTGTGCTGCTGGGCGCACGTCAGGCGCAACTTTGTGGAAGCGGAAGGAAATGACCCTCCCAGAGCAAGGCATGCACTTGGAAAAATAGGCGGACTGTATGCCGTGGAGGAGAAAATCAGAATGGAACATCTGGAAGGGGAGGCGGTGGTAAAGCTTCGCCGGGAAAAATCGTACCCTATTATCAAAGAACTGGAAAAATGGTGCAAGGAGGAATATGGACATACGGTCGATAAATCGCCTATTGCCAAGGCCATGTTCTATATGTACACACGCTTTGAACAACTGTCCGGATATGTCAATGACGCACAGTTCTGCATTGACAATAATCCGGTGGAGCGTTCTATAAGGCCGTTGACTTTAAACAGAAAAAATACGCTCTTCTCCGGATCACATGAGGCAGCACATGCAGCGGCAATTTTCTTTTCACTGATGGGATGCTGTAGGGAAAATAAGGTGAACCCAAAACTATGGATGCAGGACGTGCTGATTAGGGTACAGGAGAAAGAAAGAGAAGAGAAAAACGATTACACCGATTTACTGCCATTTAATTGGAAAGGATAAACAGGAAAGCTATAATAAAGTCAAAAGCCAGACATGCTTTCGTCTGCTTTTGACTTTTATTATAACTTGGAGAGAAACACGCACGAGGCCGAATGCTTACAGGAAGCAAATGAGTATTCTTCCTGTCTTGAAAGTTAAGATGGAAAGCAGGTGCAATCTTTTGACCACGATATTGTATGACTCATTCTTGTCCTTTAGCATGATGGTCAAGGATATCGGTCCGGTGCGGGTGTTGCGGCGGCTGAAGGTGCTGACAGCGCACTGAAGGAACTACTGTCAGCCTTATGCGTTGTATATCAGATTTTTATTGTGGCTGAACACACTGAAGGATACTTTGAATTCCAGGGTATTGGTGAAGTGAGAATGATAAACGGGAAGCTGGATAGGGTACTGCATATGTTTGCTTCTCACTGATTTTATAAAAAACGAAACTTCTGCCCGTAAAGATGAATCGGGGCAGAAGTTTCGTTTCTCGAATATGGATTGCCGGAGTATTATCCCAGTAATTCTTTCACTTTAGCCGAGATGGCACGTCCTTCGGCTTTGCCTGCCAACTTTTTGGTGGCGACACCCATGACTTTACCCATATCCTGAGGACCGGCGGCACCCACTTCTGCAATAATTTCTTTCAAAGCGGCTTCCAGTTCTTCGTTACTCATTTGTTTGGGCAGATAGGCTTCAAGCACTGCCACTTGGGCCAGTTCGGCTTCAGCCAAGTCGGCGCGGCCCTGACCTTGGTAAATGGCGGCTGAATCTTTCCCTTGTTTTACCAGTTTCTGCATGATTTTCAATGCAGCGTCATCCGTCAAAGTGTCGTTGGCGCCCGGTGCTGTCTTTGCTTCAAGGAAGAATTTTTTCACATTACGCAAAGTTTCCAGTTTCACTTTGTCCTTGGCTTTCATAGCCTCTTTGATATCGTTGCTGATTACGTCAAATAAATCCATGGTTCTTTTCTATTTTAGTTGTTAAAATGTGATCGTTATTCCGCCGTTTTCGGCATCGTTATTGAATGTTTCCTCTTCTTCGGCTATTGCTTTAGACTGGATACTTTCCAACACAGTTTTGGTACGTTGGAAAGTAGGGGTCGTTTCCACCATACTGATAATGTCATCATTGTCCAGATCCTCCAGGCTGAAGATGTAAATGTTATGGCGTTTCTTCTTGTTGCTGTTCTTGAAGGTGTCTTTGCCGTAGTAATCTCCACGACGTTCATCCTTGCGCTGTTCCTCTTCTTCCAGTTCTTCCAGTTTCTTTTGTTCCTCGATGGTGCGTTTGTTCATCATGTTGTCCATGCCCGGTACATCCTTGATGCCGAAGCCGGTGGCAAGTACGGTGAACTTCACCTGTTCTTCCAGCGACTCGTCGATATAGAGCCCCCATTTGGTTTCCACGTCTTTGCCGAATTTGCTCATGAAGTCATGAACCTCATTCATCTCTTCCATCATCAACTCGCTCTTGGTGCTGAAAGAGATGTTGAACAGGATCTTCTTCGAGTTGAAGATATCGTTGTTGTTCAGCAGCGGGGAATGGAGCGCATCATTGATAGCCTGGCTCACGCGGCTTTCCCCTTTGCCGTATCCCGTACTCATAATGGCTACCCCACCATCTTTTAGTACTGTTTTCACGTCATTGAAGTCCAGGTTGATGGTACCGCGGATAGTGATAATCTCGGCAATACTCTTGGCTGCTATGGATAAAGTGTCATCCGCTTTGCCGAAAGCGTTCATCACGCTGAAGTCCGAATAAATATCACGCAGACGTTCATTGTTGATCACCAGCAGGGCATCTACATGCTGGCTCATTTTCTCCACGCCGTCCAGCGCCTGGTCAATCTTCCGGTTTCCTTCAAAAAGGAACGGAATGGTGACAATACCTACGGTGAGGATATCCATATCTTTGGCTGTCTTGGCAATGATCGGAGCCGCACCGGTTCCGGTACCTCCTCCCATTCCGGCAGTGATAAATACCATTTTACAGCCGTCGTTCAACATTCCTTTTACGTCTTCTATACTTTCTTCGGCTGCTTCACGTGCACGCTCCGGGCGGTTTCCGGCTCCTAATCCTTCTTTTCCCAGTTGCAACTTCACGGGAACGGGGGATTCGGCCAACGCCTGGTTATCTGTGTTGCACACAACAAATGTTACATCGTGTATACCTTCTTTATACATGTGATTTACGGCATTGCCGCCGCCACCTCCCACACCGATTACTTTAATGATAGTCGGGTTTTCTGCCGGGAAATCGAATGGCATTATAGTTTCATCAGACATAATCTTCTATATTATATTAAGGTGATGTAATTCGTTATTATTCTTCCAGAATCCTTCCAAACAAGTCGGTCAGCCGTTTGATCGGATTGTTGGCTTCTTTCAAACTCTTGATTTCTTTTTCCAGGTCGCGTATTTGGTTCAAAGCTTCTGCCACTCCCAGATCGCGTGCTTTGGCCAGTTGCGACAAGGCATTTTTGTATTTGCCTGCCTCTTTCAGCTCTTTTGCGTTTCTTATCAGGCTCTCGCAAGTGGCTTTTCGCAGCTTCTCCTCTTCCTCTGCTTTCTTGGCTGCCGCTGCTATTCTGGCTGCTTCTTCTTTCTCTCTTTTCCTTTTGTCTTCCACATTCTCGCCGCTTTCATCGAAGAGAGGTACTTGGATAGGACGTTCCGGGCGGTAACAGTTCTCTTTCCCGGCTCCTAACAAAGCGATGATTGTATTGCATGTACCATCTTTTTTCAGTTCCATCATGCCACCTTTCAGGCTTAGCTGGCTTTCTTTGGCCATTCTTACCTTTTCTACTTTGGTACGGTTGCTGAATGCTTCCTCCATATTCTTTAGATTGGCGGCACCGCCGGTAATGATAGCTCCTGCCAGCAGTTTGTCTTCATATCCCGAAAGAACAATCTGGTTCCATACATTGGCCAGTATCTCATTGACACGCGCTTCTACGATGTCTTCCAGTAAGTGTGACTCAATACTGCATTTCCCGTCCAGCGAGTAGGTAGGGTTGTCATCTCCGTCTTCCGACTTGTCGGCATAGGCATTGCCGTATTTCTTTTTCAGTTCTTCGGCATCTTCCTCTTCAATCTGCTGGCTGCAAATGTCTTTGGTGATGTTGCTTCCTCCCAGTGGGATGACTGCCAAATGGCGGAGTATGTTGTTTTTGTAGACAGATACAGTAGTCGTATCTGCGCCAAAGTCGATGAACATGCAGCCCGAACGTTTTTCACTGTTGGTCAGTACGGCATTGGCCAGAGCCAACGGTGAGATGATATAGTCGGCTATTTCGATTCCTGCCTGTTTGAAACATTTGTCAATGTTCTGCTTCACGCTGTTGCGGGCGATGATATTAAGGAAACGCCCTTCTATATGATCGCTGGGAACTCCTACAGGATCGGCCAGCAGGTTGATGCCTACTTTATATTCCTGGGGGGCCACTTCCAGTATTTCCTGGTCTATGATGGGGACTTCGCGGTTGCTGTCCATGATGGAGTCAATCAGTTCCTGTGAAATTTTGGTTTCTTCTTCCAGATGACGTACCTCCGTATTACGGATGGTGCGTAGAGATTGTCCTCCGATACCTACATAGACCTTTCCGATAGAAGCCTTTAATGTCGATTCCAGTTTCTTGATAATCGAAGTAAGGCTTTGTGCGGTTTTGTCCAGATTGTAAATCACTCCCTTACGGATAAAATCCGAAGAGTTTTCGCTGGCGAGGGCCAGCACTTGTATGCTTCCGTCCGCATGTTTCTTTCCTGCAATACCTGTGATCTTGGAGGATCCCAGTTCTATTGCTACTATAAAATCTGTTGCTGCCATATCTTACTTCTCTTTTTTAGTACAAATAATCTGATTATTAAATTCCAGACTGATGCGGCTGTACTTGTTCCAGCCTACTTGGTTCAGTCCTTTCTCATAAAAAGTTTTTAGTTTCTCGAACTTTTCCTCATAATTCCCGGGCTTGCCTAAGAATATGATATGTTCGCCAACCCGTGGAACCAGTTCCAGTTCTTTGGCTTGTGTCACGTTGATCTGCTCTATCTGGGCATCCCATAGCGGATGGGCCTGTAGAAAGACTCCTAAGGTATATAGTTCCTTGACGGCAAAATCACGATCCACGTATCCTGTAACAACAGCTACGTGTGCCGAACTGTTGGGTATCGGCATGATTTTTCCTTTATTGTCAATATAATAGTTGTCTCCGTTGTTTGCCATCACTCTGAGGATGGGGAGGCGCTGTGTCACTTCGATACCTATCTTGCATCCCGGTGTACGGTAACATTCCACATTTTCAATCAAGGGATGTTGGCTGAGCTCTTCTTCCAGCAGGCGGGTGTTGATGTCGCCCATCTTCTTACCCACAGGGGAGAGCTTCTTACCGTTCAGTAAGCGGAGTATCCCTTTCTGGCTGATGAAACCATGGTCTATACTGTCCTTGATAATCAATTCCATACCCTTGCAAACCTGGTCGGCAGGCTTGGTGTTGAAAGCGGTAACGGCTACAATAAGGTAGGCGGTTATCAGCAACAGAAACAGGAGTATGAGAATTTTCTTTATCATTTTTTTATTCAGTAATCCGCAGATTTGGG
>ENA-OPZC01000139-OPZC01000139.1-human-gut-metagenome-genome-assembly--contig:-NODE-139-length-14367-cov-1.249087_pt1 | contig 14367 bp, 17 predicted proteins | sample MGYA00242477_ERZ504491 | MGnify/ENA primary metagenome ERZ504491 (study PRJEB26092, sample SAMD00036249) | human gut metagenome | host: Homo sapiens | study: EMG produced TPA metagenomics assembly of... | reverse complement strand
TAAGGAATCGCTCATCGGCCATTCAATATTTGAAGACAGACATATTCCCGTTCTGTAAGTCCACACGAACGGGATTTTTTTGTGTTTGTTAATAATATGTTTTACATTAAAATGAGTGACCTATGAAAAGAAAATTACACTTTCTGGCGGGTGCTTTCTTATTGACGGCAACTGCCCTGTTTACCGGCTGTAGCTCGGACGATGACTTTTTGATGGAACCGGTTGATTCCGGAACTTTGCAAACTCGTGCTGTGACAAATCCGGACGGTACTTTAACTATCACTTTCGATGATTTCGATCCCGGCATGTTGGCAGGACCTACCTCGGCCGGAGAAAATCTTTATTCGTACCAAGGCTATCCTCAAGTAACTACCATTTACGACAATACTCCGGAAAAGTATCTCTTCCGTTCAATGTTTAATACAGTAGGTGGAAGCACAGAGTATTCCAGTGGCGGCATCGCACTTTCCAACTGGAACATCCGCTCCAATCAGTCGGGAAATACCGGGGATTGGTGGTATTCTTATCTAAACCAGTGTTCTGTCTATACACTGCGGTGAAAGCGGAAGGACAGGATAAGGAAGCCGGGCACAGCGGCTCCAACTTTGGAGTCGTTTACGGATATGTGGATGCTTACAATCAGGCATGGATGGCCAAACCGGAGTTTAAATTCAATAAGTCTCGGAAATTGGTCGGCCTATGGATCTGCAACTCGTCATACACTTATGGGGTCATCACTTATGGCAATCAGTTCGGCTCTACAGGAGTTGCGACTCCATTGAAAGAGATGAAAGGATATTTCCAAGTGAATCTGGAGTGTTATGATGCGGATGGCGGTCTGATCCGCACTTACACGCGTCTTTTGGCTGACTATCGTGATGGTCACCAACAGGTTGACCCTATCAGACATGGGATTATTGGGAAATCAATGCCGAAGGAGTGCAAAGTGTGAAATTCAATTTCGAGGGTTCGGATTCGGGAGAATACGGTTTGAATACTCCGGCTTATATCTGTATCGATGATATCACCATACAATAAAAAGAATACAGGAATATCCCTTCTGTCGGGGTATCCTTGTTATTTTTCTAAAATCTACACATCATGCATCGTTTTTACTATTTAATTATTTTTGTCTGCATGCTGTTCACCGCCTGCAACAAGGATGAAGTCATTACCGAAGAGGTCGGCGGACAACCTATAATAGAACTTGACAGCGAAACCGGTATTTATACAGTCAAGGTCGGTCACGAATTGACTATCGCCCCAACATACCAGAATATTGAAAATGCTCTTTTTGCTTGGACGATAGACGGTACGCTGATTTCTTCGGGTCCGTCTCTTCAACGTACATGGAATGAATGCGGGGATTTTTACGTCAAACTAAGAGTAGACAATGCGGAAGGCTATGCCGAAGAGGAACTGAAAGTAGAAGTGAAAGAACTCACCCCTCCGGTCATTTCACTGGCACTACCTTCGCAGGGGCTAAAAGTCGTCCGGAATACCGATTACACATTTACTCCCGATATTCAGCATTCGGATGTAGAAGGATTCAAAATCGAATGGGTACGGGAAGGAAAAATCGTTTCCACCGAGAATACTTATACTTTCAATGAAAAAGAACTCGGTGTTTATACGGTGACAATCAACGCTTCCAATATAGATGGAACAACAACGAAGGACATAAGCGTGGAAGTCGTGGAAACGATGCCCTACGTTGTCAAATTCCCGACCCCGTCTTACCGGCAAATATCCACGGACAGGTACACTTTTGCCGACCGTCCTGTTTTCCTGCGCCCATTGTTGGAGTATTTCGATAATCCCCGTTTTGAGTGGAGTGTGGACGGTCAGGTCATGGAAGGAGAAGTGGAACGCATGTTCAAGTTCACGCCGTCCGCACCCGGAGAATACACCGTCTCCTGTACTGTGTCGGAAGACGCACCGACGGAAAAAATAAGCAGGAATATCGACAAAGGAAAAACGGCTATCACCGCCACCGTAAAAGTGGTTTGTGTGGACAAAAAGGAACAGGATGGATTCCGGGCTTCGGGAAGTTCCAAGCTCTGGAATAAAGTCTATGAATATACCCCGGCTCCCGGCCAATTTATCAACGAGACGAGCACGATAGGCGGTATGACCGGCAATGAGACATCCCCTGAAGCGGCAGTCGCATGGGCAACACAGCGTTTGAAAGACAAACTGCACGTCTCTTTGGGTTCTTTCGGCGGTTATATCATCGTCGGCTTCGACCACAGTATCCCCAATTCGGGCAACCAGTATGATTTTTCAATTCAAGGGAATGCTTTCGACGGCAGTTCCGAGCCGGGTATCGTATGGGTCATGCAGGATATAAACGGAAACGGATTGCCGGACGAACGAATGGTACGAACTGAAAGGTTCTGAAGCAGCAAGGATGAAACAATACGGAACTTTAAAGTGACCTATTACCGTCCGGAAGGATAAAAAATGGATGTCCAATGGATCAGTTCTGACGGAAGAAACGGCTGGGTAGACTATCTGTCCGCTTATCATACGCAGGACTATTATTATCCGGCTTGGATAACGGAAAACAGTTATACTCTGACCGGTACTTGCTTGGCTTCTCGCAACATCCAAGATTCACAAACCGGCTATTGGGACAATCAGGCTTATGACTGGGGATATGTGGACAACTTCGGAAACGACCAGATAGAAGGCGGCAGTACGGTGGATGGAAGCGGTCAAAGGAACGGTTTCAAAATTTCCAATGCCATCCATGCCGACGGCACGGAAGCCAATCTGCAATATATTGACTTTATCAAAGTACAATGCGGAGTTCTGGCCAAAAGCGGCTGGCTGGGCGAAGTTTCAACAGAAGTATTTTCTTTTGAAGATCTAACCAAATAAAAAAAATTACAAGTATGAAAACTTATTTTCTTCCCATGCTCCTATCCTTGTTCTTCTTGGGTGCATGTGACAAGAATGATGAAATTGTACCTGAAGATGCAGATGAGAATTTCATCACGTCGGTCGTGATGACCGTGGACGGGAAATCGTACACGGCCGACATTGCGGACAATACAGTAACAATAACCGTTCCCTATACGGTATCGCTGAACAACGCCGAAGTGGAATTCAAGTACACAACTTCTGCAACAATCATACCTGATCCTGAAACGGTAACGGACTGGAATAACGAACGGACCTTCCGGGTGACATCCTATAACGGAAATGCCCGCGAATATGCCTATAAAGTGGTAAAAAGCGAGATAGAATCTGACGGAGATGTGGAGTTGAAGACCACCGAGGAGGTAGCTTCTTTTGCCGAGAGCAAAACAACCGTTGTCAAAGGGAACCTGATTATCGGCTCTGATGCGGAAAAGGCAGAAAAAATCACAGACATATCCGCATTGGCATCTTTGAAAGAGGTTACTGGCAACATTGTCATTCGTAACAGTTACAACGGTGCAGACTTGACAGGGTTGGATAATATCGTTTCTGCCGGAGGTTTGCAGGTAGGTTCGACCGATGTCGCCTCGAAGCTACGGAGCTTCACATGATTTCCATGAAAGCTCTGGAAACGCTCTCTGGAGACATATCGGTATATAACGACCAAGTGACGTATGTCCTATTCGAGAAACTGGCAACTATTGAAGGAAGTGTAATGTTCAATGCGCCGTCGTTACAGAGCTTTGGGTTTCCGGTTCTGACCACTGTAGGTCAGGATCTGAATATCCAAGGACTCAATGAAGAAAACAAGGCAGCCGGAACAATCGCTACTTTAGAGTTACCGGAACTGACAAGTGTCGGAGGAGTCTTGGCCGTAAACAATCTTGCCAAGCTGACCTCCATGAACTTCCTTAAACTGAAAGAGACCGGTGGGCTTAATTTCCACACCGTCCCCGTGATGCTGGAAACTATCAACCTGCCGGAAATCGAGACAGTAAACGGAAGTATTATTATGGAAGCCAATATGGAAGCTCCTCCTACCGGTAGTTTTGTTCCCCAACGAAATGACGTGCTTCTGGCTTTCGGTGGGATGGACAAACTGACAACGGTAAAGGGACAGATAAAGATAAAGAATTTCACGGCTCTCAAGCAGCTTCCCGACTGGAGTAAAATCACCACACTTGGAAGCATCACGCTGGATTATCTTGAAGACGTGAACGGGACACTGATGTTGCCGAATGCCCGATTTGAAACCTTTGGAGAAACGGCACCCCAGATTGAAATTATAAGTAAAATGCTCTTAACCAAGATTGAAACCGCGGAAGATTTGTCTAATGTTAACTTTGTTGTCAAACAAATTCAAAATTTCGTATTTCCAGAAATTAATTTTAAGAGCATCAATGATTTCACTTATACTCCAACTTCCGTCAAGGACAATCCTGTCATCATACCGACAATTCAACATGTACATGGAAATCTGGAAATGGAAGGTAATATAACAAACCAAAATGTCGAATTTCCCGACTTGGAAATCATTGATGGATATGGATACATCCAAAAATTCGAGACAGGGTCAGTCACAATGTCAGCCTTGAAAGAAGTGGGAGGTCAGTTCTATATATCCGGCTATCCTAATGGTTGCGACTTACCCTTGTTATCCAAAGTTTGTTGCTCAGCCTCTCCTGTATATTATGAAGAGGGAGAGGGTTCGTTAGCAATAACTTTACAAGGTAAATCACTGGTTCTTCCGGAATTGCTTCATGTAGGAGGAGAAGGGTTGTTCGTTAATCGAGCAACAGGCATTACTTGTGACAAATTACAGACTATAGACGGTGCGCTACAGATAAAAAGTGCGACTTCTCTTTCTCAGGAAACATTTTCCATGAAGAAATTGGAGACCTTGCATGGGGTTGTTTTTGACGGTTTGACAAAATTCACCGACTACACTTTCTTCGGTAAGTTCATAGAAAACGGAATGATTACCGAGGAAAACTGGAGCGTGACAAAGTGCGGTTATAATCCAGACTTTCAGGACATGAAAGATAAGAAATATACACAGGAGTAGTCTTGTTCTTTAACCAGAGTACCCGGTTTTCATCGGGTACTCTTTTTTATTTGGATAGAATGAACAGAATAATACAACGGATTTGTTTTCTTCTTTTCTGCTTGCTGCCCCTCGGCAGTTGCATGAAATGGGATTACGGAGAGATGGAAGATTTCTCTGTATCGGCCTCTGGTCTTTTCATCACCAACGAGGGGAATTTCCAGTACAGCAATGCCACGCTTTCCTACTACGATCCCGCCACGTGCGAAGTGGAGAATGAAGTGTTTTACCGTGCCAACGGGTTCAAGTTGGGCGATGTGGCCCAGTCTATGGTTATCCGGGACGGTATAGGCTGGATCGTGGTGAACAACTCACATGTGATTTTCGCCATCGACATCAATACTTTCAAGGAAGTGGGCCGTATCACAGGTTTCACTTCACCCCGGTATATCCATTTCCTGTCGGATGAAAAAGCCTATGTAACGCAGATATGGGACTACCGTATCTTCATCATCAACCCCAAGACATACGAGATTACCGGCTATATCGAATGTCCCGACATGGACATGGAATCGGGTTCCACCGAACAAATGGTACAATACGGCAAGTACGTCTATGTGAACTGCTGGTCGTACCAGAACCGCATCCTGAAAATCGACACGGAAACGGACAAGGTCGTGGACGAACTGACCATCGGCATACAGCCGACCTCGCTGGTCATGGACAAATACAACAAGATGTGGACCATCACGGATGGCGGTTACGAGGGCAGCCCATACGGTTACGAGGCGCCGTCTCTCTACCGTATAGATGCCGAGACTTTCACCGTAGAGAAACAGTTCAAGTTCAAGTTGGGCGACTGGCCTTCGGAAGTCCAGCTCAACGGTACACAGGATACGCTTTACTGGATCAACAACGATATTTGGCGGATGCCGGTAGAAGCCGACCGTGTTCCCGTCCGGCCTTTTCTGGAGTTTCGGGACACCAAATACTACGGTCTTACGGTCAATCCCAACAACGGGGAAGTCTATGTGGCCGACGCTATTGATTACCAGCAGCAAGGTGTCGTATATCGCTATTCGCCGCAAGGCAAGCTGATTGATGAATTTTATGTAGGAATCATTCCGGGGGCTTTCTGCTGGAAATAACGAAGAAGGAGGACAAAAAATGAAAAAGACATCTTATCCTATTGTTCATGGGGGCAAGTCTGCCCTTTCTGCTTTCCGCCCAACAGAAAAATTCCGTCAGTATTACCAAAAGGGTGCTGCGGATTCCGGAGGTTACGGTAGTGGGCAAACGCCCAATGAAGGATATAGGCGTGCAACGAACTCGCTTCGATTCCGTAGCCATGAAAGAGAACATCGCCTTATCTATGGCCGATGTACTGACATTCAACTCGTCCGTTTTTGTCAAGAACTACGGACGTGCCACACTGTCCACAGTGGCTTTTCGGGGTACCTCTCCCTCGCATACCCAAGTAACATGGAACGGTATGCGCATTAACAATCCGATGCTGGGTATGACGGACTTTTCCACCATCCTTCCTACTTTATCGATGACGCCTCACTGCTGCATGGTACTTCGTCGGTAAACGAAACGGGCGGTGGTTTGGGAGGTCTGGTCAAACTATCCACAGCACCGGCCAACCACAAAGGCTTCGGATTGCAATATGTGCAGGGTATCGGTTCGTTCAGCACATTCGACGAGTTTCTCCGCCTGACCTACGGCGACAAGCACTGGCAGTCCTCCACCCGCGTGGTGTATTCCTCTTCCCCGAACGACTACAAATACCGAAACAGGGACAAGAAGGAAAATATCTATGACGAGGACAAAAACATCATCGGTTCCTATTATCCGACGGAGCGCAACCGCAGCGGAGCTTATAAGGATATGCACGTTTTGCAGGAGATTTATTATAACACGGGTGAAGGCGACAGGTTCGGACTGAACGCCTGGTATATCAATTCCAACCGGGAACTGGCGATGCTCAGCACGGATTACGGGAACGACATGGACTTCGAGAACCGCCAAAGAGAGCAGACGTTTCGCGGTGTCCTCTCGTGGGATCACGTGCGAGAGAAATGGAAGGTAGGTGTAAAAGGCGGTTATATACACACATGGATGGCCTATGATTACAAGCGGGACAAGGGAAACGGCGAAATGGCTTCGATGACCCGCTCGCGCAGTAAGATCAACACGTTCTACGGAAGTGCGGACGGAGATTATGCACCTTCAGAGAAATGGCTGTTCACGGCCGGTGTTTCCGTACACCAGCATTTGGTGGAAAGCGCGGACAAAAATATCATCTCACAGGAAGGCAGCAAGGCTGTTGTCGGATACGACAAGGGACGTGTCGAGTTTTCCAGCTCCGTTTCGGCCAAATGGAGGCCGACCGACCGTTTCGCCGCCTCACTTGTTCTCCGCGAGGATATGTTCGGCACGGAATGGGCACCGGTTATCCCGGCCTTCTTCATCGATGGCGTGCTGTCTAAAAAAGGCAATATCGTGGCAAAGGCGTCCGTCTCGCGCAACTACCGCTTTCCCACGCTGAACGACCTCTATTTTCTGCCGGGCGGTAATCCCAACCTGAAAAGCGAACACGGCTTCACATACGATGTGGGAGTATCGTTCTCCGTGGGAAAAGAAAATGTATATGCTTTAAGCGGCGGCGTCAACTGGTTCGACTCGCACATCGACGACTGGATCATCTGGCTACCCACAACCAAGGGATTCTTCTCCCCCAGAAACCTCAAGAAGGTACATGCTTACGGGGCAGAGACCAACGCCCACCTTGATGTAATGCTCGGAAAGGACTGGAAACTGAATATGAACGGAACTTTCTCGTGGACTCCTTCGATCAACGAGAATGAACCGATGAGTCCGGCAGACCAATCCGTCGGCAAACAGTTGCCATACGTGCCGGAGTTTTCTGCAACGGTGACCGGGCGTCTGTCATGGCGGACATGGAGCCTGCTCTACAAGTGGTGTTATTACAGCCAGCGTTATACCATGTCAAGCAATGACTATACCCTGACGGGCTATCTGCCCCCTTACTTCATGAATAACGTGACACTGGAAAAACAGCTCTCTTTCCGATGGGCCGATCTGTCGTTAAAGGGCAGCATCAATAACCTGTTCGATGAAGAATACCTTTCCGTATTGTCCCGTCCCATGCCGGGCATCAACTTCGAGATATTCATCGGTATAACACCCAAGTTCGGAAAAAACAAGAATAACAAATGATAATCTGTAACAATATGAACGCATTGAAGAATTTAAGCCTGATATTATTGCTTTCTCTGGCATTTACGGGCTGCCACGACAAGAGTTCCAAACTCGACGATTTCAACCAGTCGCTTTACACTCCCGAATATGCTTCCGGCTTCGACATCAAAGGGGCAGATGGCAAGAAAAGCGTATTGATAACCATAACGAATCCCTGGCAGGGAGCAGACAGCGTAACCACATGGCTGTTCATCGCTCGCAACGGTGAAGAGATTCCCGAAGGGTTTACCGGGCAGGTGCTCGAAGGAGACGCAAAACGTATCGTGGCGATGTCTTCCACCCATATCGCCATGCTCGATGCCATCGACGAAGTCGGGCGTGTGGCCGGCGTTTCGGGAATCGACTACATTTCCAATCCCGACATTCAGGCTCGCAGAGATAGTATCAGCGATGTCGGCTATGAAGGAAACATCAACTACGAACTGCTGCTTTCGCTTGACCCCGATCTCGTTCTGCTCTATGGGGTGAATGGAGCAAGCTCAATGGAAAGCAAGCTCGAAGAACTCGACATACCGTTCATGTATGTCGGCGACTACCTCGAAGAATCGCCACTCGGCAAAGCCGAATGGATGGTGGTGCTTTCGGAAGTCACAGGGAAACGTGAGAAGGGTGAAAAAGCCTTTGCCACGATCCCGGTCAGATACAACGCTTTAAAAAAGAAAGTGGCCGACAGTACCCTCGGCACTCCTTCGGTTATGCTTAATGTCCCTTACGGAGACTCGTGGTTCATGCCTTCAACCCAAAGTTATGTCGTCCGCTTAATTACAGATGCGGGAGGCCGTTATATCTACCAGAAGAATACAGGAAACGCTTCTACTCCCATTGATTTGGAAGAAGCCTATCTACTTGCGTCGGATGCGGACATGTGGCTGAACGTGGGAATGGCGAACTCGCTTGACGAATTGAAAACATCGTGTCCGAAGTTCACCGACACCCAGTGTTTCAAAAACGGAGATGTATATAACAACAATGCCCGCACCAACGCCGGCGGCGGAAACGACTATTACAAGTCTGCCGTTGTAAATCCCGACATTGTGCTCCGCGACCTCGTGAAGATATTCCATCCCGAACTGGTGCAGGAAGAGTATGTGTATTATAAGCAACTGAAATAGATGCGTTCCCGTTCGACTATATTGTTCTTCATATTGATTACGCTCACGCTCAGTCTTTTTTTACTGGACTTAGCCGTGGGAGCTGTCAACATTCCGGTCTGCGATGTATGGGCAGCGCTGACCGGAGGAGATTGTCCCCATGCCACGAAAAAAATCGTACTCAACATACGCCTCATAAAAGCTGTCGTGGCACTGTTGGCCGGGGCAGCCTTGTCGGTCAGCGGCCTTCAGATGCAGACTCTCTTCCGTAATCCTCTTGCCGGCCCCTATGTTCTCGGCATAAGTTCCGGTGCAAGTCTCGGTGTAGCACTCGTAGTGCTTGCTGGGGTCGGTTCCTCGATAGGCATTGCCGGAGCCGCATGGGTGGGTGCAGCCGCCGTGTTGATAGTGATAACTGCTGTCGGACGTCGAATAAAGAACATTATGGTAATCCTGATTCTCGGTATGATGTTCTCATCAGGCGTAGGTGCTGTCGTACAGATTTTGCAGTATTTCAGCCATGAGGAATCCCTAAAAACATTCGTCATCTGGACGATGGGGTCGCTCGGCGACGTGACCTTGCCGCAACTCACCCTACTCGGTCTCTCGGTTGCCGTTGGGCTACTATTGGCCGTATTGACCATTAAACCGCTTAACCTCCTGCTTTTCGGCGAGGAATATGCCGTAACGATGGGACTGGATATCCGGCATTCACGCGGCCTACTGTTTCTATCGACAACGCTGCTTGCCGGAACGATAACCGCCTTTTGTGGTCCGATAGGTTTCATCGGTCTTGCTATACCTCATGTCACAAGAATACTTTTCCAAAACAGCGATCATCGTGTCCTGCTGCCCGGAACGACTCTTTCAGGAGCATCGATACTGCTTTTTTGCGATGTCATTTCCAAAATATTCACCTTGCCAATCAACACCATTACCGCTCTATTGGGGATCCCGATCGTCGTATGGGTAGTATTACGAAACAAATCCATCACCGTATGATAGAATTACACCATTTTTCCATAGGTTATAAAGAAAACTCGTTGCTTCACGAAGTAAATGCCACGATAAAAAAAGGCCAACTGACAGCCTTATCGGAAGAAACGGAACGGGGAAATCAACACTGCTCCGCGCCATAGCTGGTCTGAACCGGTATTATTCCGGAAAAATCATTCTTGACGGGCATGACATCACCTGCATGAGAAGCGAGGATATGGCAAAAACGCTAGCCGTGGTCACTACCGAGCGCATGCGTATCGCCAACCTGCGGTGCAAGGATGTCGTAGCCATAGGCCGTGCTCCTTATACTAACTGGATAGGCAGGATGCAAGAAACAGAAAAGAAGATAGTCATGCAATCGCTCATCTCGGTGGGAATGGAGGCTTATGCAAACCGCACGATGGATAAAATGTCGGACGGCGAATGCCAGCGTGTGATGATCGCCCGTGCGTTAGCTCAATCCACCCCTATCATCTTGCTGGACGAACCGACTTCATTCCTCGATATGCCCAACCGTTATGAGCTATGCACTCTCCTTACACGGCTCGCCCACAATGAAGGAAAATGTATTCTGTTCTCTACTCACGAACTGGACATAGCTTTATCATTCACTGATGCAATAGCACTTATCGATCTCCGCAATTATTGTGTATGACGACGGAGAAAATGCGTCAGAGCGACTGTATAGAGAGGCTTTTCAAAATACCTGCGTATCATTCAATAGTATGACAGGCATTATAAAAGTAAGCCGATAGAAAGATACACTGTAAAGAGGGATACAGCGGATATAAGTGTGGAAATAATATAAAATTAGCTTACTAATTCATGCTCGATTCTTTGCGAATTAGTTGATTCTTTATACCTAATCGAATAAGGTTCTGAAATAAATTTCAGAAAAAATTAAAAAAATGATATATGAATGATTATAAGCTATGATCTTCACGTACCATTATATTTCTAGGGACATTTACTGAATATCCCTAAATACATTGCTCACTTTTGTAATAAAACACATTTCATCGAGCTATGTAAATTTGATTACAGTTAAAGAATCTTTTCATTTCAACACAAAAGTGTTTCTGCATCTATATAAATAGACATTATGCCAACAAAGATAATCCCTAAAAAGAGACAACTTGTAGTACCATACGAATAAAGTTTATTACTGTTATTTATATTTATCCCTTTAACACATAACCTAGTTTAAGAGATATCCCCTTCAATGGACAGTTTTTCTTTTTATTATATTTAAAATGATAAATAAAAACAGACTGAAAATCAAAAAAGTACCAAACAAGCATTTAGAATCACTTCAAAAAAGTGTAATATAAAATTGTAAACTCTTTGCAATCCCCAGATTTCATCACGGCACATTCCCAAAACGTTCCGAAACGCTTCTGTTTTTAGCATTTTCTACATTTCAGTGAACAATGACAAAAAATCCGGAAACGATCCATCACCAAAATAATAATTTTAAGAGTGGCACAAGCGATATACACATTCTTTATAGCAAAAACAATTACTTTTTATCATTCTTCACAGACATCTGATGCAATGTGACGCCATCTGCAACATGTCTTTTGGTAATAAGGCATTCCAGTTTTACTTTTGTCATAAACTAAAAAGAAGCCTATGGAAATCGTGAACATTGAAGCCGGAACATTCGGAAGGATGAATGCGGCATTGGAGGAACTGGTCGGAAAGCTACAGAGCGAAAGAAAGGATAAGGAATACGGGCTGGAAGAATGGCTGGACAATCAGGACGTATGCCGGCTGTTGGACATCTCCCCTTCCAAACTGATCACCTTACGCAGGAGCGGAGCCGTCGCCTACAGCAGAATTGACCGCAAAATATTCTACAAGCGGGAAGACATCAGAAAATTTATCGAGCGGGAATTACAGAAACAAGGAAAAGCATGATTATGGTACACACACTGCTAAACAATGAGAGTCCTGAAGTAATCCGTTATTTCCGGCATCTGGAATACCTCACCACCCTATGGGAAAAAGACAGAGAGAAATACCAACCGTACTCAACGGGGAACGTTACCTCACGGAAGCCGAACTTTCGGGACTGCTCAAGGTCACACAACGGACCCTGATAGAGCATCGGAGCAACGGGAAACTACCTTTCTACAAATTCGGAGGAAGGATACTTTATAAGGAGAATGACATCATCCGGATTCTGGAACAGAACCGGATGGAAGCTTTCAATACCGATTAACCGGATTGCCTTTCTGCCCGCTTCCCACAAAAGCGAGCTTTTTTTAACAGCCACCAAATGAATTGATAAACAGAGCAACATAGAACAGTGGTAAACAAATACAAAAAAAACACCTCAATCTTTTTGGAGGAATTGAACCTTTTGCTTATCTTTGCAGCGTCAAAAAGATGACAACATGGATTGTTGAAATAAGAAGAAGTTTATCTAAGGCTGATTCAGTGGTTTCAATAATTTCAAGATATAGAAAAACGCTGAGTGCCAACATATTACGAACAGATTTTTAAAGAAGTTCGATTCCTGGTGGCACCACCAAAGTAAGTTTTTCACTTTAAAGCAGTTACAGTAAAATGTAACTGCTTTTTTTATGCTTTAAGCCCTCGTTTACAGGGCAGTAGACAAATAGTAGAGATGAAGACTTACCCGATAATTATGGGGAAAGGTTGTCCAAGGATCCTTGTCCGGTTTCAAAAAGCTGTATTTTTCCCTACCATAGTACCTGGAATCTTGATACAAGTTCTGCCGGATCCTGCACCAAGTTCTGTGAAATCTTGTGCCAAGTTCTGCTTCACGCTCTCACTATTTCAGTCAAAAGATTCAATATTTACTTTCAGAAATAGTGAAAAAAAATATAGAAAAAAGACCTAACATCCAAAGTCTTTATGACTTTGAGCAACCTATAAAACACGACAAGGTATAAAAAGACACAATACAAACATTGCATATTGTACTATCAGAAACCTATTTGAGACATCGCCCAAAGTTCATTGACAGAAACACTCTTTTCATAACTAAAATGCGCATAATTCAGCATGATACGCGTTTTCGGCGTTATATAATAAGCGCCTCCCACTGTATAAATCATTTCTGAATCAGAAACTGCCGTATCAGCTTCATAGCGTTCCAATTTTGCCACAACCGCCAATCGGGAGGGAATGGACAAACCAATATCCTAAAGCATAAAAAACTCTGCGGTTGATACTACCATCTTTTCCCCACAAATATTCCCCCCCTGCAAGTCAACCGATGGGTCTGATAACAGGTACTCAGCGCCATGCGGTTACGTTTCATATTTGTATTATAAATGGTTTCTTCCCCCGTTTCATCATTTACCACCGTATAATCATCATTCAATTTTCCGATATAGGCAGACGCACCCATCTTCAATCCTTTGACAGGCTGCACAGTGAACCATGCGGCAAAATCCTTTGCATCATTATGATCTTTCATGCTGAGTCCGGAACCATTGTATACACCTGCCCGATATTCCAGAAAATAATCGTCGACAGAGGTCTTGAACAACTCACCACCACCTGCAAACCCATATCACGGCCACCCCTGGTTCCCACCATACATCTCCACTGAAACCTGCCAGACGCTCAATGACACGACTGAAGTTTACCGTTTCATAAACCGAAGGTGACATCTGGTTCTCTAATGTAAAACAGGTCTTCATCCGACCTATCTTGACCTGAAAAAAAGAATACGGTTTGTAACAAGCATAGAGTTCCAGCAGCTGTGAAGTAAACAGTTCATACTGAACCATCCACGACAGTTTATCCGTGATATCTCCCGAAAGGATCAGCATCCCCAGCCTTCCCAAAAAACTGAATTGTCCGCCTGCCTCACATCCAAGTCTTTCCAGTCCGTATAGCTATAACCGAACTGACCGTAGGCAGTCAGCTTCACATGTTTACTCAAAAAGCCGTTCAACTTGCCCCAATACGGATGAATCTTCCTTTTTCTCTTGTGAATACCCCTGAGGTAAAACCAAGAACAACATCCAAATAACAAATAATAAG
>ENA-OPZC01000137-OPZC01000137.1-human-gut-metagenome-genome-assembly--contig:-NODE-137-length-14545-cov-1.229505_pt1 | contig 14545 bp, 10 predicted proteins | sample MGYA00242477_ERZ504491 | MGnify/ENA primary metagenome ERZ504491 (study PRJEB26092, sample SAMD00036249) | human gut metagenome | host: Homo sapiens | study: EMG produced TPA metagenomics assembly of... | reverse complement strand
CTTTCCAGACAGTAGACCAACGGCCCACGTTTCACCACTACCTGGTTACGGATTTCTTCGGCCAACGGATTGGCTTCCAGCAATTTTACAGGCATATCCATCACCCATTCCACACAATCCCCTTTCTTCCAGATGCGGTTTACCTCGGCGTATGTATTCGCTTTCCAGGTTCCTTGCACCGGTTCGCCATTTACCTTCAAAGTTGCCTTCTCGCACCAGTCAGGAACACGGAGGAACAAAGAAAACGCTTTCTTCTTTGACGGTTTCGGAGCTTCGGTAACAGTCAGCTTCACAGCGCCTTCCCACGGATACTCCGTTTCTTGCACCAGCCCGATCTTTCCCGTTTCCTTCAAAGTTGTAGCCAGTGTATTCGCTCCATACAAATTGCAATATACCGCATTCGGAGTCACCGTATAAGCATAGTTCTGGGCTTGACAAACGGTGCGCAGCGTATTAGGCGGACAACAGAAGCAGCTGATATACTCGGTACGTTCTTTAGGCCAGCGAAGTGTGTATGGCAAATCCGCACTGATGCGCAACGGGTTGGTATAGAAATATTTCTTTCCATCCAGACTGACACCACTCAACACACTGTTGTAAAGGGCGGTTTCCACAATATCCGCATATTTGGCATCGCCCGTCACTTCCAGCATACGCCAGTTGAAAAGCATATTGCCGATATTGGCACAGGTCTCGTTATGCGCCGTACTATTAGGCAACTGATAAGGACGTCCATAGCTTTGGTGTACTTTCTGAATGCTGTCCGGCTCATAGCAGGTTCCATCCGGCGAAGTGCCGTCATACAGCGCACCGCACGCTCCTGTAACATACATCTTGCGGGTCACAATGTCTTTCCAGATGCTGGTCAGGTTTTTCATCAGTTGGTCTTCTCCTGTTTCGGCATACACATCGGTCACACCGGCATACAGGTAATTGGAACGCACGGCATGTCCCATCGCATTGTATTGCTGACGGAACGGAATACGGTCCTGATTATCATCGGTGCCGTTTTCCACCATTCCACGGATATCAATCAGATTCTTGGAAAGTTCCAGATAACGGGGATTCCCTGTAGCACGGTACATTTCCACCACGCCCATATAATGGGAGGGACAAATGGCATTTCTTGCCAGTTCCGCAGAAGCGGTTTCATAGAAATGACAGAGGAAGTCCGTCGCTTTTTACGGCAGCATCGAATAAAGTAGTCTTTCCGGTGGCACGGCGATGAATGATACCTGCCATCATCAGATGCCCCAAATTGTAGGTTTCAAAATTCAGACGATTGGCAAATGCACCTTTCTCGTCCTCACCGCCTACTTTGGTGCCAATTACCGTCTGTTGCTGTTTGTCCGAATGAGTGTCAATCCCCTTATTCTTTTCCTCGATGATGACAGGGGTATGGATGTAACCGTCCGCACGCTGGGCTTTCACCACATGTTCAATGAAGTGATCCATCAGTTTATCCAATTCGGGATCTTTCGTGACGGCATACACGGAAGCCACCCCTTCCATCCATTTATACATATCACCGTCATGAAAGGGAGGTCCCCAATGTTCGCCCTCGCAAACACCGGCAGCTATTTCAAAGTTACGGAAGCCATGCGAAACATCGGGATTGTTCCATGTGTCCCACATACTTTGCAAGGAGGTATGGCTATATACATTGAAACGGTCGCCCCAAAAGCCATCTGTCCAATGCACGGCACCTAATTCCGTATTGGCCATCTTGGCAAAACGACTTTGACTCATATCCGTCAACCCGCCCGACTGGGCAAATGCTCCCGTAGTTACTCCGGAAGCCAGTAAAAGTAGTAGTCTAATGCTTTTCATAATAATCTGTCACTTATTCTTTTCTTTATAAAGGGAGGACGATAATAAGAAACGTTTGTACTCTATTTATAATTATTTCATATTCTGTATCTTTAGAAAGAGCTTTCATTGGCGGATAATGGGAGTCTGTTTTCAAAAAACGGGTATCTGATTTTTATTTCAGACACCCGTTTTTTTCAAATTCTCCAATACTCTCTATCAAAGAATTCCTTTATCCACAATTGTATTATTTCAGTTTGCTCAAATCCAACTCTTTATAAGCCACACGCTGACGGCGCCAGGTATATACGGCATGCAGTTTGCCATCCTTGCCCTGAATGATGGACGGATAAGAATACTGGCTGATGGGGCTGTCTTCCAATGTCATTACATTCTTCCAGTGAATGCCATCATCCGAAACCGCCACACACAACGGTGTACGCGGCCCTTTCGGAGTACCCGGCAATGTGCTGAAATCATTATAAATCAATACATGGCGGCCATCTTTCATGGTTACGGCATCCGTGCCCGAATTATTATTGGGAACATCAAGCAAAGTGACTTTGCTCCATGTTTCACCGTTGTCACTGCTCCATGAAGTGGCAATCTGTGCGTTACGTGTACGGCAAAGTACCTGCAAACGCCCATCCTTATGACGCAAAATGCTGGGCTGGATAGCATAAATAGGCTTCTCGCCTTCTCCTTTTATGGCTTCACCGCCTTCCTGATCGTCTACATTGGCTGCATTTGCCTTACGCAAAGCTGTAGGCACACTCATTTCCGCCTCTACAGGACCTACCATCTTCCAAGTCTTTCCTTTATCATCCGAAATTTCAAAATGGATACGCCATCCTCCATCGCCTTCCGTACTGGAAGGACAAATGATACGGCCATCCACATACTCCGGCTTATTTTTAATAGGACCTAAGAAACCTTTTGGCAACGGTTCACGTTGCTCCAAGTTTTTCCACCATCTTTAGAACGTACCAGCCAACCACTCCAATCGGCTACTTTCAATCCTATTTTATAGAACAGGATCAGATCTCCGCCGGGGATCTGGAAAAGCACAGGATTCCAACAAGCCTTGCGGCGTGCCCGGAACTTGTCCCCTTTAAACGTAGAAGCCACGGGGCCGGCATCCGCCGGAGTGGATTCTGCCGTAATGCCTGCCAAGACAGCCTGCGGATCATCCAGACTAAACACCCCGTCGGCAGCCAGATAAGGTGCACTCCATTCCGTCGCACCCTTCGGCTTGCGACATACCCAGATACAACAATCCGGATTACGCTCTTTAGTGCCTCCAAAGAAAGAGGCTACCAGGTCTCCGTTCTTCAATTCCACAATAGTAGCGCCGTGACATTCGGGAAAAGAAGCTTGTTCGTATAGGAACTGATCTTCCACGATACCTGCACGGTTTTTACCTGAAGAAGGGTCCATGCTAACCGAAAAATGATAGTTCCCCGAAGGAACACTCCATACGGTAGAGTTGCCTTCCCGACGTACAAAGGTAACGTCCTTGTCTTTTACCGCCTTCTCGTCCAACGTTGGAAGATAAACCAATGCAGTGGTATTGCAGGGAACCGTGATATCCCATTCCAAATGCGTAAGGGTCTTCTTCCAGTTACTAATCATCTTGCCATATAAAGTGTTGTGCGAAGCCTTGACATGACTCAACTCCTGGATGGAAAAATCCGGTTTAAGGATGATTTGTTTGTAAGCGGGCTGTGCCGGATTAAATCCGGCTAAATCACGGAAATACCAAGTCAATAGATCACCCAATATCATCACATGGTTACAACTGTTCATCCAACGATTGGCGGTATCACCGTTCCACAGTTCCCAAATGGCAGTAGCTCCCTTTTCTATCATATAGCCATAACTGGGATAAGTCTTGTTGCTTGCCAACAGGAAAGCAACATCGCCACGCCCCATACGGGTAAGCTCACGCATCATCCAGTTCATACCTATCACCCCACTGCTGATATGACCTTTATTCCGGGTGATAATGCCTGTTATTACATTTTTCTCCACTTCTTCCCTATAAGCCTCAGGAACCATATCGAAAGCCAGCGGCAGGATATTGGCCGTCACCGTATTGTTACCATAGAATATGCTGTCGGGATAAAGAACATGCGGCGTTTGTACCGGAGAAGTTCCCTTCTTAACCGTAAGGAAACGGGCGTTGAAGCAGTCTTTGATTTTTGCTGCATCCTTCTCGAATCCTTTCGCCTCATCTTCCAGACCTTGCAAACGGGCGAACTTGGCCAGCATTTGCGATACCTTATAATAGTAGGCTGTAGCAATCAGTGCTCCATCCGTCTTGCGGGCAGGGTCCTGACTGTGAATCAATTCCGGTGATTCGGGAGGCATACACCAGTCACCGTATTTATCGGCGTTAATCACTCCATCCTCTGTGGTGAACTCACTGCGTATATGGTGCATCCATTTCTTGATAGCGGCATAATTCTTACGAATAGGTTCGATGTTGCCGAACTGTTCATAAACCATATCACAGATTACCGGGAATGTGGACGACCATGTCATTTCCGATGTATAATAATTGTAATAAGCCGGACAAATATCAGGAATACAACCGTCTTCACGCTGCGCTTCACGGATATCATCCGCCCATTTGGCATAGGTGTTGCCATTGTTGAACATGAAACTTTCCCCCCACGTTCCCATAGCATGGTCGCCAAGCCAGGGCTGGCGCTCGTCACGCTGGGGACAATCCAAAGGCACTCCTTTATAATTACTGGAAATCCCCCACCAGGCATTCCGATAAACCCGGTTCATGATATCATTGGAACACTCGAAAGTACCGTTATCTTCCAAGTCATCATATACTACTTCAGCAACCAAATCTTCCGCTTTCAGATTTTTATAACCTGTCACTTCTACATATTGGAATCCATGATAAGAAAAACGAGAACTCCAGGAGGTGTTGTTTTCTTTACCGTTGCAGATATAATAATCCGTACTCTGGCTATGGCGGAGATTTTCCACATCCAGTTCCGTACCGTCGTTCTTTACCCGTTCGGCATAACGTATGCAAATCGTATCTCCCGCAGCGGCTTTCGCTATGTTAATACGCACCCATCCTGCCATATTCTGACCGAAATCAATCATATAACGGTTACCATATTGCTTGAAGACAGCCGGCTTCAGCGTTTTCATCACTTTCATGTTGGGAGCGGTATTGCCGCGGAGTGTACCGTACGGCAATGAAACACGTTGCGCCTTCAGCCATTTGGAATCATCATAACCGGGCTGTGTCCAGTTTCCCAATTCCATACGGGCATCGTAAATCTCACCATCGTATTCATTATTGCTACGTATAGGCCCTTGAGCCGTCAAACGCCATTTCTCATCACTGTTGATGCGCTGGATACTGCCGTCGATATATTCTATAATCAGATTCAGACGCAACTTGGGGTAACCAAAAGTAGGAATCTTATAAGGTTTGTAATTTTGACGCATAGTGTAGAAACGTCCGTTGCCCAGGGTCACTCCGATGGCATTGTCGGCATTTCCTCCGGCAACCTGTTTGGTGACATCAAAAGAATTGTAAAGCACAGTACGACGATAATCACTTGGAGCCGGCGCCAATACCTGATCACCTATCCGCTGACCGTTAATGAACAGTTCGTACATACCCAAACCGCACAAATGAAGGGTAGCATACTTTATCTCCTTGGCTTGCGTTTTAAATTCCGTGCGTAAATAACGAGAGCTCAAACGGCTGTGTGAATCTTCCCGATCCCATGCAAACGCAGCGTCCCAACCTATCCATCGTCCTTTCCAATGAATCTCACCTAAAGGTCCCATCCCCCATCGGGCAGGCTCGCTCCATTCTGTTTCACCGCGATTGGTATAGCTTCTTACTTTCCAGTAAACACGCTGATTGCTTTTCAAACGCTTCCCTTGATAGGGAATCCATACGGACGCATCGGATTCCACTTTTCCGGAATCCCACAAATCTCCTTTATCCTGTGCTAAAAGTTCAGGAGAAGACGCAACCAAGATCCGGTAGGCGGTCTGCATCACATTTCTTTGAGAAGATTCCAACCGCCAGCTCATACGGGGAGCAGCAGTATCCAGCCCCATGGGATCTACCATCTGCTCGGTACGCAGGCCGGTAACCGAAACATCCGCTGCCTTCAACCACAACGGAAGTGCCAGAAGAATGATTAATAATACTTGTTTTTTCATGATATGCATATTTCTTACTTATTCCATTTCTGTATGGCATCCGGCAAGGCTGTCCAAGCTTTCTGCACATAATCCTTCGCAGAATCCACAACAATCAGAACCTGATCATTACCGCTCAGATAACCGCTATCATGCTGGAAAGAAGTGACTTTACTGTCAAACTCACCGATATATTCCAACTTACCGTCCTTCGCGCTATACCACCATGCATTCTTTTTCGCACCGCTGATTTTGCTCAAATCGATCTGCATAGGACGTCCTGAGTAATTGTAAACCAGCAAATAGTCATTTCCACGGGTAGCGATGGCACGGTCATAGCGTTCGCCGTTAGTTCCTGCAATGACACTCTGATCGGGCACACGTTCAAAGAAAGGAAAAGTCAGCATCAAGTTCTTCAGATATTTCATCTGATTGAAACCGGGGTCTTCCAAAGCATCCCACCATGCTTTCTTACGTCCGTCGGCGCCGAAAGAGGCTCCATATCCGGGACGGATAAATTGCATGATATCATTATGACCGTATGAGTGCCCGAATGATCCGGCAAATACCGACCAATAGGCATAACGACGCACATCGTGCTGATTCCAACGGGTTTCATTGGGATCATGCAGCCCCTGTGGAATGTCTTCATAAATAGGTTCGTCATCAATCACCGGTTTCAACGGAGTCTTTGCCTGACTGGCTTCCACAAAACGCCAGTTATCCTCTTCCGTATTCTCTTCGATAGGATAATCACCATCACCGTTACGCTGTCCGTAACGACGGTGTCCGCTTTGGAACATATTGAAATCCAGCCATTCGCGGTCATTAAACCAAGTAGCCGACGTGGTACGTCCACGCGGATGGAAAGTCATCAGATGACCTTTGTCTATGCTGCGGATACTGTTTGCCAACGCATCCCATACCTCCGTCTTATTATCACCGCGGATATCCCCTCCTATCATCCAAATAATATTCGGCTCATCCTTGTAACGTTCTGCAAGAAACTTACCGTATGCCACGGCTTCTTTTTCATTCATCAGCCCTTGTTCCACGGGAGTTCCCCAAATACATACCATCCCTATATAGATGCCCCGTGAAGCGGCACTTTTAATAATATAGTCCATGTGGTCCCAATATCCATAAATCCCTTTGCGGTTGATATCTTTGAAATTAAAACCGTCTGTCATGGAATACTGGCCGTAAATATTCATGGAAGGCACACCGTTCAATACCTGCACCTGCACCATGTTATATCCGGCATCCTTGCACTTATTCAGATAGTAAGAAACCTCGTCACGATTCAAGCGTTGCGGCATCAGCCATCCGGTTTCACCCAACCAGAAGAAAGGTACTCCATTTTCATGCTTCAGGTAGCGTCCCTCCTCGGACACCACCAGTTTGCCGTTCTTCCAGGGAATATACGTTTTCGCTTTCTGCGCCGGCAACGAAGTAGAGCAACATAGCAATAAAGCCAATAAGGAAAGTAATGCGTGTCTGTTCATCATTGTATTTTCAAATTCGTTTATTAATTAATTGACAATCTCCAAACAAGAGCTTTTATCAAAACAACAAGGTGTTTAAAAAAGGTCCTTATGTTTACGGAAAAGATGAAGACCTTTTTGACAAATGTCCTCATCTTTTTCAGATTATTCCTACTGCTTCATTTTCTCATATTCAATAGCTGCCAAAATAAAGGAACCTACTGATTTCGGATCGTTCTCTATCACCGGCTCACCTATGTAATAAGCAAAACTTCCATCCCGGTTTCCTTTACCGCCTAATCCTGCAACAGCACAACAGTTGGTAATAGTGTATGAACCATCAGGCTCTTCTTTAATGAATTGTTTTATCAAACCGTTGAATCCACGCTCTGCGGCCGCTTTATACTCCACGGGGATATATCCTTTGTTTACAGCCTTACACAGAAAATAGACAAAAAGCGATGAAGCGGAAGATTCCAGATAATTTCCTTTACGGTTATTCTGGTCAGTCACCTGCCACCATACCCCTGTTTCAGGCTCCTGGTATTTTACAATCCTTCGGCCAACGTATTTATAATCGTCATAATGCTGTCGCGTCCTTCGAACTGCGCCGGCATATAGTCCAATACATCCACCACGGCAGCGGCATACCAGCCTATACTGCGGCTCCAGAAGTTGGGTGAGCACCCGGTTTCCTTATTTGCCCAATTTTGTGTCTTGCTCTCATCCCAGCCATGATAGAACAAACCGGTTTAGGATCATACGTTTACGGGCAATCAGCTTTATTTGATTCACAATATCGGCATTGACCGTAGTATCCTTGAATACGTTACCATATTGAGCCAGATAAGGAGAAGCCATGAATATACCATCCAGCCACATCTGGTGCGGATATACCAGTTTGTGCCAGAAACCGCCTTCACTGGTACGGGGCTGTTCGGCCAGTTGTTTGCGAAGAGTATCCATCGCCACCTTATAACGCCCGTCTCCCGTCTTTTCATAAAAATCGAATAAAATCTTTCCGGCATTGATATTATCAATATTAAAAGAAAGATATTTCATGGTCTTTATCTTACCGTCGGTGTCTATCAGACTGTCTGCCATATATTTTTGCATAATTATTAATAGGCAGTGTCACCGGTATGTTTCCATTCCTCCAACATGGATTTCACCACCAGTCCGTGCGTATAGCCCCCAACGAGGCTTTTTTCGCTTTTTTCTATCATCCAAGGCTCAGGGAAACGTTGCATTTCCGACTGAGCCATACGTTCGCTCCATTTGATTTCTTCGGTCTGTTTAGGAGTGGCAGTACATGCACACATTCCACCTGCCAGCAACAATGAGCAAATAATGTTTAATCCTGTTCTTTTCATATTTCTTCTTTTTACTATTTTTCATCCTTACAATCAATGCAAGAATCATCACTTACCTAAGAATATATACTCTTCACCTGCTTTGGTTTCCAGATCATAAAGATAAGTTTTTTTCAACTCAACTTTATTCAATTTCGCTTCTTTATTTATAATCGGCTGTAAGATTTCGGGTATGGCATACAATTTATTCGGATTCTCTCCTTTTGCCTTCTCAGCCTTTGCCTGCCAGCGGATTTAAAGAACGCAAACGACAGTTTCCCCCATGACGGGATTTCACCACCAACCGGCTCACTTTACCATTCTTCCAACTCAAATCCAATTCAAAACCTCCACGGGCTATAATCCCGTTCACGCTTCCCTCTTTCCATTGCGCCGGCAATGCGGGAAGTAAATAAATAAAACCATCGTGGCTCTGCATCAGCATTTCTACGATACCCGCCGTACAACCAAAATTACCGTCAATCTGAAAAGGTGGATGGGCATCAAACAAATTAGGATAAGTTCCTCCTTTTTTCTTCTCGTTACGTACGAGAGTCAACTGATCGGTTATCAGTTTATAAGCATGGTCACCATCCAACAGACGGGCCCACAAACATACCTTCCATCCCATACTCCATCCGGTAGACGGATCGCCACGATGAATCAGCGAAGTACGTGCCGCATCAAACAATTCGGGAGTACGGTAAGGAGAAATCTGATTACTGGGGAACAAACCATAAAGGTGTGACACATGACGGTGCACATCCTGCGGATTGTCCCAATCCATCATCCATTCCTGCAATTGCCCCCAACGTCCTATCTGCATGGGCGCCATTTCCTTTAAACGCTGTTCCAAACGGGTGGCAAATTCAGCATCCGTACCCAACAGACGGGCGGTCGTGATTATCTGATTCCACAAATCGAATATCAGCTGGTTATCCAAAGTACACCCGGCAGCCGTAGTCGCTTTCCCGTTACTGCCTGCATGAGTATTCTCCGGAGAATTGCTCGGACATACCACCAACCAGTTATGCAACGGTTCCTTCACCATGATTTCATCAAAAAACTTACCGGCTTCTTTCATGATAGGGTAAGCCGAGCGGAGAAATTCCATATCGCCTGTATAAAGATAACGTTCCCACAAATGACGGCACAGCCAGGCTCCACCCGTAGGCCATAATCCCGACGGAGCCTTGTCTATAGCTCCGGTAACACGCCATATATCCGTATTGTGATGCAATACCCAGCCATCCGCCCCATACATAATCTTGGCCGACTCACGCCCTGTTTCACTCACTTCACGGATCAGTTGTATCAAAGGCTCGTGCAATTCGCTGAGATTCGTCACTTCGGCCGGCCAATAGTTCATTTCAACATTGATATTACACGTGTATTTACTATCCCAGGAAGGAAATAATTTATCATTCCAAATGCCTTGCAAATTAGCAGGCTGCCCACCCGGCTGTGAAGAACAAATCAACAGATAGCGGCCGAAACGGAAATAAGTGGCCACCAGAAAATCATCCTTCGTTTCCTTGAAATTCTGTACACGCATATCAGTGGTTACCCCTGCATATTTGTCTATGCCTAAATCCAAAGAGACACGGTCCATATATTGCTTGAAAAAATCGACGTGTGCCTTACGTGATGTCATATAATCTTTACTTACAGCCCGGCGCAGATAGTTCTTCGCACGCTCCACTTGGTTACCTGTTATATCCTTGTAATTAGTAAAGTTGGTAGCAATGGAAATATAAATCACAGCCTCGTCCGCCCCTTCTATACTCAAGACTCCGTCACGACAAGACCGGGTTCCTCCCTGAGTACGTGCAGTCATACGTCCCTGAAATTCAACCTTCCCTTTGAGTCCTTCATGCCAGGAAGATACGCCCGAAAGGGTAACCTCCTCCCCTTCCGTCGCAACCATCACATCCTGATGCGGAGTAGTAAGATTGGCGTTACAAGTAATCTTTCCGGGTTGGCTGGCAGTAAGACGCACCATAACTACCTGATCGGCAAACGACGTCAGTGTTTCACGCTGATAAGTCACCCCGTCCACCTTATAACGCACGATGGTACGAGCTGAATCCAGGCTCAGCTCCCTATAGTAATCGGAATAACGTGTATGCCCCGGAAAAGAAATATGCAGATCGCCAAACGATTGATAGGGCATACCGCTATTGGTCTTCGCCATTACTTTCTCGGTAGCCAACGTTTGTGCTTCAAGATATTTTCCCTCGAACACCAACCGGCGCACTTTGGGAATATATTCCAACGCATCGGGATTAGCATTATTATTGGGACGTCCTGCCCAAATAGTTTCTTCGTTCAACTGGATATGCTCCACACCGGGATTGCCGAATACCATCGCTCCCAACCGCCCGTTACCCAGCGGAAGCGCTTCAGTCCAAACCTGAGCGGGTTCGTCATACCACAGTTTATATTCCTGTGCGGCAGCCTGCAAGTAAGAACTTGCCCATAACAGCCCCCCACTATCCATTTTATTTTCATATTGATCTCTAGCTTTTATTAAAGGGAGACGAAAAAAGAAGACGGATGTACTCTGTGGAAAGAAATAAAAAAGTAAATATCATGAAAAAACTTTCCCTGGCACCTCAACAAATCCGGCTTCTCTATTGTTATTAAAATAAAACCATCTTATAAAATTAGAATTATATGAAAATAGCAGAGATTAAAGGAAGAGAGATTTTGGATTCACGTGGTAACCCCACTGTGGAAGTGGATGTGATATTGGAATCAGGGATTATGGGCCGTGCCTCTGTCCCATCGGGTGCGTCAACCGGTGAACATGAGGCATTGGAGCTACGTGACGGTGACAAGACCCGTTACGGGGGGCAAAGGCGTATTAAAAGCTGTAGAAAATATAAATACCCTTATCGCTCCGGCATTGAAAGGAATGGACTCTATGGACCAACGTGGCATTGACAAAGCCATGCTTGATCTGGATGGAACCCCAACTAAATCAAAACTGGGCGCAAATGCTATTTTGGGCGTATCCCTGGCTGTGGCAAAAGCTGCCGCCAACTATCTGGATATCCCTCTTTACAGATACATCGGCGGAACAAATACCTATGTCATGCCCGTCCCGATGATGAACATCATTAACGGAGGCTCGCATAGCGACGCTCCTATCGCTTTTCAAGAATTCATGATTCGTCCTGTCGGCGCAAAGACATTCCGTGAGGCCTTACGGATGGGCGCAGAAGTATTCCATGCTTTGAAAGAGGTGCTGAAAAAACGCGGACTAAGCACAGCCGTAGGAGATGAAGGCGGTTTTGCCCCTGCACTGGATGGCACCGAAGATGCTTTGAATTGTATCCTTGCCGCTATTGAAGCTGCCGGATATGAACCGTTCAAACATATCACCATCGGTCTGGATTGTGCTTCTTCCGAATTTTATCATGACGGCATCTATGACTATACCAAGTTTGAAGGCCCCAAAGGGGAAAAGCGCAGTGCCGCCGAACAGGTTGCCTATCTGGAAAAATTGAGTTGGGACTACCCCATTGATTCGATAGAGGATGGTATGGCAGAAAACGACTGGGAAGGATGGCGCATGCTGACCGAGCGTCTGGGCAACCGTTGCCAGCTGGTAGGTGATGACTTGTTCGTTACCAATGTGAAGTTTCTGGAAAAAGGAATCAGTGAAGGTTGTGCAAACTCTATCCTGGTAAAAGTAAACCAGATCGGTTCGCTGACTGAAACTCTGGATGCTATCGAAATGGCCCAACGTAACGGCTACACCACTGTGACCAGCCACCGCTCCGGTGAAACGGAAGATGCTACCATTGCAGATATCGCCGTAGCCACCAATAGCGGACAGATTAAAACCGGTTCACTGAGCCGTAGCGACCGTATGGCAAAATACAACCAGTTGCTCCGCATTGAAGAAGAATTGGGTAACCGTGCGTACTATGGATATAAAAAATAGCACGCAATTTTAAAGCGTAAGCGGTTTATATTCCCAATTCCATAAATGAAGACTGCCTCAAGAGGGATCGTGATGATTCCGGCTTGAGGCATTACTTTTGCACTATTATTTAATCTCAACTGGGCTACAACGTTTTTTCCTCCCATTCCTCCACCGTCATGGTTTCCGATGAAAAACTGACACCAATAGCCGTGACTTTGCGCGTGTCTGTCTGATAAGGTGTAGCATATCCTTTGTCCTCTATCTGCTGCAAGGCTTCAGCAGCCGTACCATCCAGTTTAAACTCAAATATATATACATAATCCTTTGTCTCCAATACACAGTCCACTCTTCCTCTTGACTGAGTTTTCTCCACATGCAACTGGCAATATACCCCAAGCAAACGGAGAATCAGATAGAAAGTATATTGAAAATGTTTTTCTGTCGCTTCAACCGTCTTTATCGAGCCATGAGAATCATAAGGTATATCCGCAAGGAAAGAAGTTAAAGCTGAACAAAAAGCCGTAGTTTCCCCTTCCTCAAGTAAAATGACGGCATCTACAATCCAGTTGGAAACTTCAAACTCTTGGGGTTTGAAATAATTGGCTGCCACCATGGTCAGAAATCCCTTTTTCACCTCATTATTTGGAAAGTCCAACAGGTAACGGTTTCTCCGGGAGTCGTATTCCTTGATCGTCAGATAGCCGCTTTGATAAATCATAGGCAGCGGTTTTTCCACATCGGCCTTATAATCGACAAACATCGAAGGATCATAGTAACGCCCAGTCAATTCATCCATCTGCTCGTGGTTATGCCGCAGAAGTTTGATCAAATAAGTAGGAGTACCTGATGCAAACCAATAGTCGCGGATATCGTTCATATCAAAAGCATTGAGCAGGCTGAAAGGATTATAGACACCAAGCAAGCCGCTGCCAAAATGATAGCCATCGTATTGCATTTTGAGTACGTCTTTCATTTCCTCCACTGTATAATTGAACTTTTCAGCCAAATTTGCAATAGGTTCTGCAAAATAATGTTCCAATTCCACCTGAGTCACACCACACAATGCTTCATAATGATTATCCATACTTATATCTTTAGGCTGGTTGAACCCGCTGAACACACTGACTTGCGAAAATTTTGTCACTCCCGTAAGCAACACAAACCTCAAGTATTCATCAGCCCCTTTGAAGGTGGAATAGAAAGCTTTCAAGATTTCGCGGTTGGCATCTTCCAGAGGAGTATCCAATGCATCGAGAATAGGCTTGTCATATTCATCTACCAGCACCACGGCACGACGCCCCGTTTGCTGATAGGCTAGAGAAAGTATTTGTTCGAACCGCTTCCCCATAGGAACCTCACGGGGAGTTTCTCCGTAGATTTTCTCCCAGTTGGCAAGATAATATTCTATGGTAGCTTCCAAGTTTCCTTTTTCCGTAAAGTTAACACCGTTGAAATCTATCTTGAACACAGGATACTGATGCCAGTCTTTCTCCAACTTCGCTATCATCAAGCCGTCAAAAAGTTCCTTGCGCCCCTTGAAATAGGCATCCAACGTGCTTACCAACAAGCTCTTCCCAAAACGACGGGGACGGCTAAGAAAACAAGTTTTGGTCGTCGTTACCAAACGATAAACCAAATCGGTCTTATCCACATAGACCCAATTACCTTCTATTATTTGATCAAAACTCTGTATGCCAATGGGATATTTCATCATTCTCTTTTCTTTAAATGGATTTGTTAATGACGAAGATAACGAACTTCTCTTCGCATTAACA
>ENA-OPZC01000135-OPZC01000135.1-human-gut-metagenome-genome-assembly--contig:-NODE-135-length-14631-cov-1.118519_pt1 | contig 14631 bp, 16 predicted proteins | sample MGYA00242477_ERZ504491 | MGnify/ENA primary metagenome ERZ504491 (study PRJEB26092, sample SAMD00036249) | human gut metagenome | host: Homo sapiens | study: EMG produced TPA metagenomics assembly of... | reverse complement strand
CAGCAAACGGATTGAACCATTACTGCTGCCATATTGATTACAAATACAAAAACATACCTTTTTCTACCGGAGATTCCCCATTATTCAGAACTGTAGATATAAAAACATTCTAAGCAACATCTTCTTACAAGATCTTGCTTAGAATGTGATAAAATTCTTTTTCCACAAAGAAAAAGATGATACTGCTTCAGGAGATATATTATCTCTTGACAGTTTCCAAATGCTGTTCAGCAATCACACCCGCCAATTCAGGGTCAATCATGATGCGACCACAATATTCACATACGATAATTTTCTTACGCATGCGGATATCAAGCTGTTTCTGGGGCGGAATCTTGTTAAAACAACCACCACATGCATCACGCTGAACATATACAATTCCCAATCCATTTCGAGAATTCTTACGGATACGTTTAAATGCCTGCAACAGACGCGGTTCGATAGTTGTCTCCAATACTTTTGCTTTCTCTCTCAACTTTTCTTCTTCCTGCTTGGTTTCAGAAACAATTTCTTCCAATTCGGATTTCTTCGCTTCCAAGTCCTTCTTTCTTTCATCCAAGTCTTGATTACTGTGCTCAATCTCCTCGCTCTTTGCTTTTTCCGCTGCAATATATTCCTTTATGCGTTTCTCGCAAAGTTCGATTTCCAATGACTGGAATTCAATCTCCTTTGTCAACACATCATATTCACGATTATTACGCACATTATCCTGCTGAGCTTTATATTTTTCAACAGAAGTCTTAGCTGTCTCGATTTCAATTTTCTTAGTTGCAATGTTTGATTTCAATTCCTCGATATCAGCTTTAATTTTCTCGATACGAGTGCTCAAACCGGCAACCTCATCTTCAAGGTCTTGAACTTCAAGAGGAAGTTCCCCTCTCAGAGTCTTAATTTTATCGATTTCAGACAACATGGTTTGCAACTGGTACAAAGCCTTCAGCTTTTCTTCCACTGTTAATTCGCTCGGGTCTTTCTTTGCTTCTCTAGCCATAGTTTTTTCTTACAAATATTTAATAGGATTTGTATTTACCCGGGTTATCTGGACTTCCAGCTCCGGAAACATCTCCTGTATGATTGAATAAAATATTTCTTTTGTATACTGTTCACTCTCATAATGCCCCATTTCAGCTACCAGGATATCATTCTCATAATTGAAATAATCATGATATTTCACTTCACCTGTGATAAATACATCAGCATCGGCACTTACCGCTTTAGGCAATAAAAATGATCCAGCTCCGCCACACAACGCTACTTTCTGTATCAGACGACCGGATAAACGAGTATGTCGCAGACAGCCCACTTCGAACGTTTTCTTGATGCGTTTCAAGAAATCCAGTTCGGCTTCAGGCTCTTCCAATTCTCCGACCACTCCCGAACCTACTTGTGTCCAGGTATTTTTCAACGGATAAAAATCAAAAGCCGGTTCTTCATAAGGATGTGTTGCCAATAATGCTTTTATCACCGCAGCCTTTTTAAAAGCCGGAAGAATCGTTTCTATACGCACCTCGGATTCCTTATGCAATTCGCCTATTTCTCCACAGAACGGACTGGTTCCTCTCTGCGCACGGAAAGTCCCCTCACCTTCCAAATTATAGCTACATGAATCATAATTACCTATGCAACCACAACCAGCTTCAAATAAAGCTTTTCTTACTCTGTCAGCCTGTGCATCCGGCACAAAAGTTACAAACTTCAATAAATATTCTTCTTTCGGGTCTAATATGCGTACATTCTTGAGGCCTATCTTTTCAGCTATTTTATAATTGACACCTCCGGGAGCATTATCCAGATTGGTATGTGCCGAATAAATGACAATATCATTTTTAATGGCTTTCAACACACACCGTTCAATGTAATCCCGACCAATAATAGATTTATAACCTTTAAATATAAGTGGATGATGCGATATAATCAGGTTGTATCCCAACATGACAGCTTCATCCACAACAGCTTCAGTAACGTCCAGACACAACAAAGCCCCTGTTGCTTCCGCTTCTGTCAGTCCAACTTGCAATCCGGCATTATCAAATCCGTCTTGCAAAGGCAGAGGCGCGAACCTTTCAAGGGCACTTACTATTTCCTTAATTTTCATTCGTTCGCGAAAATTTGATTGCAAAGATAATCAATCCATTTGAATTTAAAAAGCAACCAAGCTATTTTTTATACTTTCCCCACTTTATCATTTTATTTTTCAAAGCATAACGCTCGTCAACAACACGGTCTGTCGGGAAAAAAGTAAGATGAATACGCCATCCGCCCGAATGAAACGTAAATTTGCGGGCTGATATTCCTGTTTCTATCAGAGCTAGTTATTCAATGATAAATGCTTTAATATCTACGGGAAATTCCTCTCCTTCATACATTATATCCGCAGTGACAAAGAAACCGGGAGTTGATAATTCTGCTATATATTTCCAAATTTGCTCATTCATATTTTTCTATTTTATTGAAAGAAATATATAATGTATACAAAGCAAGGAAAGACCCTACTTCCGTTTGGTATCCTTATGAACCCGTAACAACCGGCCATAACTGTCGAATGATTTCCGTGAGGCCAGAAAAATGGTCATCATTAGTGAAAGCATGGATGCCACCACAGTGATAACTACAATCATAATCTGATATTTGATAGCCACATGTGGCGAACTTCCTCCCAATATCTGCCCAATCATAGTTCCCGGCAATGCAACAAGCCCTGTTACTGCCATATTGGCAATGCCCGGGCTGAACGCTTTAATAAGAGCCTGACGCACAAATGGAGCTATCGCCTCATTACGGGTAGCGCCATTCCCCAACAGAAAATAATAAAGTTGCTGTTCCCTACGCAATCCGGCATAGTAAGTATTTAATCCTATCACATTCACTCCCAACATATTCCCCATGATTATACCAAAAACCGGAATAAAATACTGGGCACTGAAGATGTTATCCAACTTTAATACAAAACCAAGAAAATAAAGTCCGACGAGCACCACTGTTACAAAAAAAAGCGATAGAGATTGGAATCATCAAAATTCCACGTTTTAACCGCGTACGCGTCAAAGCCGTTTCAGCAGCCACCCCAACCATGATGATCACCCATAGAAAATTGATAAACGGATTGTTCCATTCAAACAGAAAACGAAGATAAGCCCCAATCAAAAACAACTGTATAATCATACGTACCGTGCCTATCAGAACCGGTTTAAGCAAGCCCGTCTTGAAACGCCATAAAAAATAAACCGGAATAAGCATCAGCAGCAATCCTACTCCCAAACTGCCATAGTCTATATCAATTGTTCCCATCAGTCAGATTATAAAGTAAATACCTTGTCGCATCCGGCGGCAAACTGTTTGTCATGCGAAACAGACAAGATAGTCATTCCTTTACTGCACAAGGATTTAAAGAAGTTAATCACCCGTAAGCACGATTCCGGATCAAGTGCCGAAGTCGGTTCGTCCACTACCAGTAAAGGTTTGTCAAGCAAGGCTGTCACTGCCAACATGATACGCTGACGCTGACCACCCGACACTTCATTTACCCGTTTATCATAAAGTTTCTCTTCCAATCCTAATGATACGAAATAATCCATCAGCCGCTCTTTGTTGAATCCCGCCTCACGGTTTGCCTTCAGTTCAAAAGGCATCCGCACCATTTCACTGACCCATTCCGAAGGAAGAGCCAACTCCTGGGGAATCCATGCTATTTTCTTTCGGATATGATCCGCCGTTCTAGGTGCCAGCAGTGTGCCGTCCACCTTTATTGTCCCTTCACTTAAAGGTACAAAGCCCAAAACAGCTTTCAGCAATGAAGATTTTCCACTGCCGGAACCACCACAAATACATACGCTTTCTCCGTAATGAACTTGCAGGTCGAGTCCTCTGAAAAGAGTCAGGTTGCCAAAACTGATAGATATATTTTCTATATTAATCATCACATAAAAACAAAAAGAGTCGGGAGCATTCACTGCTGCCGACTCCACATAATGTATTAAAATAAAATAAATGTGTCGAAGTTTAATATGCTCTCGCAAAGAGAACACGGCGAGCAGATGGTTTTCCGGTTACCATACACTTGCCCGGAGTCAGGCTCTCTTCATCAGCATCAAAAGGAAGACAACGAATTGTTGCCTTGGTTTCCTCTTTAATCCGGTCTTCCGTTTCCGGGGTTCCATCCCAATGAGCCAGAATAAAGCCGCCTTTCTCTATTTGTTCCTTGAAATCATCGTATGAATCCACTTTCACGATATGTTCGTTACGATAGTTCAATGCCTTCTGATAAATATTGTTCTGGATATCCTCCAACAATTGTTGTACATATTCTTCGATTCCGTCGCAAGAACGAGTTTCTTTCTCCAATGTATCACGACGCATCACTTCCATTGTATTGTTTTCAAGATCACGGCCACCCATTACCAAGCGAACAGGCACACCTTTCAGTTCGTAATCTGCAAACTTGAATCCCGGACGCTTATTGTCTGCATTATCATATTTCACAGAGATACCCATTGCTTTCAACTTATTGACAATGCCTTCTACTTTTGCATCAATCTTCTTCAGCATTTCATCATTCTTATAAATAGGAACGATAACTACCTGAATAGGAGCCAAATGCGGTGGCAACACCAATCCGTTATCATCAGAGTGAGTCATTATCAAAGCACCCATCAGGCGGGTAGATACTCCCCAGGAAGTAGCCCAAACATAATCCAGTTTATTGTTTTTGTCAACAAACTGTACATTGAACGCTTTTGCGAAATTCTGTCCCAAGAAGTGAGAAGTACCACATTGCAATGCCTTTCCATCCTGCATCAAGCCTTCGATGGTGTAAGTATCCAATGCACCGGCGAAACGTTCATTAGCCGATTTTACCCCTTTGATTACCGGAACAGCCATATACTTCTCAGCGAAGTCACCATACACATGCAACATTTTCTGTGCTTCCGCTTCTGCTTCCTCGCGGGTCGCATGAGCCGTATGTCCTTCCTGCCACAAGAACTCCGCAGTACGCAGGAACAAACGGGTACGCATCTCCCACCTCATAACATTTGCCCATTGGTTACACAAGATAGGCAAGTCACGATAGGAATTAATCCAGTTCTTATATGTACTCCAAATGATTGTCTCAGATGTAGGGCGGATAATCAATTCTTCTTCCAGTTTGGCAGCCGGATCTACGATAACACCCGAACCGTCCTCTGCATTCTTCAGACGGTAGTGAGTAACTACAGCACACTCTTTGGCAAATCCTTCTACGTGCTCAGCTTCACGGCTAAGGTAAGATTTCGGGATAAGCAACGGGAAATAAGCGTTCACGTGGCCGGTTTCCTTAAACATATCGTCCAACTGACGCTGCATTTTCTCCCAAATGGCGTATCCGTAAGGCTTGATAACCATACATCCACGCACAGGTGATTGTTCAGCCAAATCGGCCTTCACCACCAAGTCATTATACCACTGAGAATAATTCTCGCTTCTTTTGGTAAGTTCTTTCAATTCTACTGCCATTGCTATATCGTTATTTTTGTTTTTCCTTTTTAAGAGTTTGCAAAATTAGTAAAAAAAGCATGGGAAAGTACCAATGATTTAGCAAAAATATAGGATCAAAAAGTATAAAAATAACTTATTGATAACGATAATACCACCAATAGGTATCACCATATTCCCGCCGCATATGGTTTTTCTCTTCCACCGGTGATGAAAATTCCTTCTGACGGTTAAGAAACTCATCCAAACGCCGCACCATCAGCGTGTCTTTGACTTCTCTTCCATATCCAGGATGAGTCCGTTTGTAAAGCACCAATGCCTCACGATAATAACGCGGCAATGTATCTTGCTCGAAACAATACATATCAACCGCCGATACAAATTTGTCCAATTTCTTATCCAGCAGCAATGCACTCATATAATAATTCAAAGCGGTATGTCTACCTATTTCATCACGACAGATACGAGCCAAAAAGTCTACTGTCTTTTCTGCAACATGTGGTCTTGCACCAAGATAAGCATACAAGCTATCGGCATTCAAGCGCAAAGTTTCCTGAGAATGAGGCGCAAACAAAAGCCCTTCCGCACCATAATATTGAGGATATTCAAACAAATGCTCCCCCATGGTACCTTCCAAAGACATAGCATAGGCTCTAAGCACTGCCAATGTACGGGTTGTTTCCAAAGACTTTGCTCCTACCATCCGTGCAGCTTCATAATGATGATTACGGATAGCCTGCTCCACAGCCAGTTCATGATGAAAATTCACATTCGTATTTCCTATACCTACCGTCATCAGGCATAAAAGTGTCAAAATAGCTAAGTTAGAGTTTATTAAGCCCAATATGGACCCCTCTTGATTCAGCCAGGAACGAAACACACGCCGTAAAGTATAGACCACACCTATATATATAAGCAAAAGCAACGGCAGCAGCCAAAACCATTTATCCTCTATGTTTCCTCCGTGGAAAATAGTCCGGTCCACATCCGTCAGCACTCCCAGCAACAGACAAGACGGGAAATAAGAAAGTGTCCGTACAGGCCCCTTTAATCCCATCAATCCATTGATTCCCCAACGGAATACCAATAAAACCACTGTAATGATAATAGCTCCCACCAACGGAGAATAATGTGTCTTTCCTTGTGACAATGAATAATGCAATGCACCTACTACATCTTTCTGAAGCACAAAAAGATAGACAATACTAAAAATAGAGAAAAGAAGACCGCACGCAACCGTGAGGATGCGGGCGGCTCTTTTATAGGATAAGCTGTTGTTGCTGCTCATAAATTACTCTTTCACTTTTTTCAATACCACAGCCGAACGGGCAGGCAGATACAGTTTCAGCCATTCCTTTTTATCCTTCTTATAAAGAGGGTCGAAATTAGTGAAATGACGTATACTGTCATCAGCCAGACCATTGCCTCCGAAAGCTGTCGCATCCGTATTCAGTACCACATCATACGCCCCGACAGGCACTAGGAAACCATAGTCTGTAAATGACTTGGTAGGATTGAAATTAAATACAAAAATCAAATTCTTACGCCGGTAAGCCAACACTTGGTCACCGTCGTTATGCCATACTTCAATCACTGGAGTTTCCTGAATATTTTTCACACTCTCAATGAGGTGGACCATAGCTGAATCAAAATCGCCCAAGTAATGGTAACACAGGTTCTTATTATCAAAAAGCCCCCACTGACGACGGGCATATTTATGCGACCATCCGTTACCTTCACGCGGGAAATCAATCCATTCGGGATGCCCGAATTCATTACCCATAAAGTTCAAATATCCTCCATTGATGGTAGAGGCAGTAAGCAAACGAATCATCTTATGCAATGCGATACCGCGATGCACTGTATAATTTTCATCCCCTTTCTGGAAATGCCAATACATGTCAGCATCTATCAGACGGAAAATTATAGTCTTATCGCCCACCAATGCCTGGTCATGGCTTTCGGCATACGAAATAGTCTTCTCGTCCTTGCGTCTGTTGGTCACTTCCCAGAACATGCTGCTCGGTTTCCAGTCTTCATCAATCTTCTCCTTGATTGTTTTAATCCAATAATCCGGAATATTCATGGCCATACGGTAATCAAACCCATATCCACCATTTTGAATCGGTGCTGCCAACCCGGGCATACCCGAAACTTCTTCCGCAATGGTAATCGCTTTGGAATTTACCTGATGAATCAACTTGTTGGCCAATGTCAAATAACAAATCGCATTATCATCCTGATTCCCGTTAAAGTAATCCCCATAATTACAGAACGCCTCTCCCAAGCCGTGGCTATAATACAACATCGATGTCACACCGTCAAAACGAAAACCGTCAAAACGGAACTCATCCATCCAATACTTACAATTGGACAGCAAGAAATGAATCACCTCATTCTTACCATAATCAAAGCATAAGGAATCCCATGCCGGATGTTCACGCCGCCCGCCCGGATAGAAGTATTGATTAGGATCACCGGCAAAATTGCCAAGTCCCTCCACTTCATTCTTCACGGCATGAGAGTGAACAATATCCATAATGACGGCAATTCCCATTCTATGTGCCGTATCAATCAATTCCTTCAATTCATCCGGTGTACCGAAACGGGATGACGGAGCAAAGAAACTGGAAACATGATACCCGAAACTCCCATAATAAGGATGCTCCTGAATAGCCATAATCTGAATACAGTTATATCCGGCTTCCGCTATACGCGGCAATATTTTCTCACGGAACTCATTATAAGTCCCTACCCTTTCTTCTTCCTGAGCCATACCGATATGACATTCATAAATCATCAAAGGATCAGTCTTTGCACGGAACACCTTCTTTCTGAACCGGTAAGGATTCTCCGGGTTCCCAGACCTGTGCACTGAATATCTTTGTCTGCTCATCCTGTACCACACGGTTGGCCCATGCCGGTATGCGTTCTCCTTCACCGCCATTCCAACGGACTTCAGTTTATACAAATCACCATGCTTTATAGCACCGCTTTGTAATTCCACCTCCCATACACCAGGAGAGTTCTTTACATGGTACATCCTATAATCGCCATGTTCTTTCCAGTCGTTGAAATCTCCGATAAGATAAATTTCCTTCGCATTCGGAGCCCATTCACGGAACACCCACCCTCTTCTGGTACGATGCAAGCCGAAATATAAATATCCGGTGGCAAAGTCCGATAAAGTTCCTTTGCCTCCGGTCAGTTCCAATTCTTTGTCTAGTGCATGCTGATGGCGTCCTTCAATCGCTGCCGAATACGGTTCCAGCCAAGGATCACTTTCTATTATGCCTAATTTAGGAGTGGTATTTTCCATAATATGATTACTTGTTAGTTATTCTCTTTCAAACCAAAACTTTAACGATCACTTTTTTCACACCGTCAGGAGACACTCCCGGAGCGTGAGCATCCTGTGGAAAAAGATGGCAAACATTCCCGGCTTTACAGGAATATAGCTTTCGGCAAGTCCCGGATAGAACGAGATATCCTTATCTGCATCATAGTCTGCTTCGGGAAGATCTTCACGGGCCGTATAACCCATCACTTCCACCCCTGACAGAGGAATCTGTATATCAATAAACTGATTATGAGTTTCTAATTTTGCTTCTTCTTTAGTTTTAGGCTTGGTCTGAGAAAAGTTTACTACCAGATCATCACCCTGTAATTTTACTTTTCCTAATTCCTGAGCGTTCAAGTCTGTAGCCTTCAGATATTCCATTGCTTTAGCGAACAAAGGATTCAATGAAGCGTACTTTTCTAAGTTTTCTAATCTGTCTACTACCATAATTATTTCATTTTAATGGTTAAAATATTGCTTTTATCATTCAAAGTCGTCTATTGTGAAATTTGTAAAATCAGCAAAACGCTTCAGTTGCTTGAAAACATCCTCTACTTTGTCCAACAGGTCAGGGGCAAGGAAAAACGCATCAGGCACCATATAAGCACAGGTATAATCTTACATTTTAAATAATCAATATATTCAAAATCTTTCGGAAATCCTTTGGGAGCCGTTTTTAAGTGATTTTCTCCGATAACAGGAAAGTATTGCTTGAACGCAGGATCTTCCACAATTTCCCTGTATTCGTCTATGTTGTCATAAACGGACTGGCGGACAGCTTTCAGCACTTTAGGTTCCAGGCACCAGCTTCCACCAGCAAGCATACAGTTATCAGGCTCTATATGAACATAATATCCACAATGTTCCGATTTCTTTCCACGAGCGTTGATATAGCCGCCCAAGTGTATCTTATAAGGAGTCTTATCACTGGAAAAACGCGTGTCGCGATAAATTCGGTATGTACAGTCCTTGGCTTGAATACCGACAATACTTTCGTCAAACAACGAAATGCGGGCGATGATTGCTGTCAGTAATTCCTCAAACTCTTTTTGAGCTTTCAGATATTCATCCTTATGCCCCTGAAACCACTCCCGGTTATTGTTTGCGGCCAGGTCTTTTAAAAATTGAAAGATAACAGATACATCCATGTTACATTATGTTCATGTGTTCACTTGACAAACTTACAAAATATATTTGTAACGAACTAGAAAAAAGCGAAGTATTTATTTTTTTCCCAAGACCTTGAGAAACTCATCATGCAACTTTCCATTAGTAGCCAACACTTCACGACCGGAATAAAAGTCTCCCCCTCCGCTGTAATCTGTCACTTTTCCACCGGCATTCATCAAGATTATCGAACCGGCAGCAATATCCCACGGTCCCAGCAGCCCTTCTATACGGGCTTCAAAGCGACCGGCAGCTACATAGCAAAGTTCTGCCGCAGCGGCTCCTTGCAGGCGCATGCCTCCCACATTTCCATATAACTCGTGCACGATATGCTCCGCCAAAGGCTTATACTTTTGCGAATCGTATGGAAAGCCTAACGCCACAAACGCTTCGTCCATATCAGAAACATCTGATACATGTATTTCTTTGTTGTTCAGATAAGAAGGCGCTCCTTTTATAAGTCCAGTAAAGTTCATCGCGGCATACCTCATACACCACCCCAACCAGCAGTTCTTCTTTATTGCGAAGGGCGATACTCACACAATAAGGAGCATTATTATGGATAAAATTGGTGGTTCCGTCCAGCGGATCTACCAGCCAGCAATAGTTTTCCGTAGTCAGGCTGCCCGAACCTTCTTCGGCAATGAATCCTGCTTCGGGAAGCAATTCCCGAAGTTGGGCCACAATACGGCGTTCCGATTCCTTATCTACATACGACACATAGTCGTGAGCATTTTTCTTCTCTACCTTGCTACGGTCAAAACCGCTACGCTCATTACGAAGAAAAGCACCCGCCCGGAGTGCTATTTCACGTACATTCAACGTTATCTTCTCTAAATCCAACATTATATTCTTATTTTTGTTCCGCATCCAGCGTTCCAAACTTATAAACACCTTTACGGATTACATTTCCATTCTTATCAGTCTCCACAAAAGCGCCGTGTTTCTTCCCTTGTTTGAAAAATCCGTCATAGCGTACTCCGTTCTTATCTTCAAGCACACCTTTGCCGTCTTCCTTTCCTTTTACGAAATGCCCCTTGTATTTGGTTCCGTCAGCCGTGCGCAGAGTGCCTTCACCGTCAGCCATATTGTTTTTCCATTCACCTTCATAGTCATCGCCGTTCGCCCAGATATAGTGTCCTTTACCGCTGCGCTGGTTATTCACCCACTGCCCTTCATACACAGCACCGTTGGCCCATGTAAAGGTTCCGGTCCCATGCTGCTCGCCGTTCTTGAACTGCCCTACATACTTGTCGCCATTCTTATGTATATAAATACCCTGCCCGGTACGTTCACCGTTCACGTAGTCACCTTCGTAACGGTCACCGCTATGAAAGTAATAAATGCCTTTACCGTGCTGCACGTCATCCTTCCAGTCACCCACATACTTGTCACCGTTGACATAGTAAAACGTCCCCTTTCCGTCACGTGCGTCATCTTTCCACTCGCCTTCATATTTTGACTGGTCGGGCCATACCATAACACCCTGTCCGTTTTTCTTGTCTTCTTTCCATTCGCCCTCATATTTGGCTCCTGCTTTCCAGGTATAAGTACCCTTTCCGCTACGTTTGTCCTGAAACCAGTTACCTATATAACATCTCCGTTATAATAATACATAGTGCCTTCACCCTGCTGATAGTCGGCAAACCACATACCCTCATACCGGTTGTTATTCATAAAATAATAGGTTCCGCTGCCGTGTTGCTGGTCCTGGAACCATTGCCCCACATACTTTTCTCCATCGTGAAACGTATATGTCCCGTTCCCCTCGCGTTTACCTTTTATATATTCCCCTTCGTAGGTATTTCCGTTCTTGTAGATTGTTTTTCCTTTACCGTTTGGTTTTCTGCCTTTCAGTTCTCCGGTATATTCGCCCCCGTCTTTAAAAGTATAATTCCCGATTTTTATCTGGCGGTGGCCAATGTACTGACCGATGCCAAAAGCAATAATATATATACGTATTTCTTCATTGGTTCGTTACTTATAATAGATAAGATTTACGCCAAAGATACGATTTTCTATCTTTGGACATGATAGGTTATTACACTTTTTTACCCGCAATGACCTCTATTAAGTTTTCTTTGCAGAAATACTTTTGAGCCAATATGCGTATTTCTTCTCTGGTGATTCCCCGGATGGCATCCAGCGAACGGATAAAGAAGCGTTCGTCCAGCCCTGCCGTTTCTATATAAATCCAGGCATCAGACAAAGAAAAAGGTCCCTCGTACGACCGGCATAAATCGCCCAGCATATAGTTCTTCACCATTTCCAATTCTTCTTGAGGAACGAGATCATTACACAATTTGTCCATCTCCCGATAAACTTCTGTTATGATAGAATCCACATATTCATTGGCCGCCTCGGTACTGACAGTCAGTATTCCCGTTCCCGGATAGGACACAATGCCTGCGCCGATACCGTATGTATATCCCTTGTCTTCACGGATATTGGACATCAGACGGCTCCCGAAATACCCTCCGAACAAAGTGACCATGACACGTGCCTTCAAAAAGTCCGGATGATGACGGTCCATTACGAAACATCCCATTTTCAAGGAACTTTGAAGTGCATCCTCACGTTCTATAAAGATACGCTTTTCTTTGGTGGTAACCGGAGGAACAAGCGTTGTCTTTGCTTTTTCCGTCACTTCCCCCCATTGTCCACTTCCCAAGTTATCTTCTATACAACGGATAATTTCCGATGTGACCTTTCCCGAAATATATACCGAACAATTGCCCGAATGATAATATTTCCGATAAAACGAACGGAGCACCTCCGGGGTAATCCGGTCATAATCCTCCGCTACCGCATAGCGCCCGAAAGGATGCTCCGGACCGAACAAGGCTGTATTCAGCTGCTTTCGGGCGATCATTTCCACCCGGGTGCTGTTCACCAGGAATTGCTGTTTGTTCGTATCGGCCACCACGGAAAGTTCCTTTGCCGGAAACGTAGGAGCCTTTATCATCTCGGATATGACGGCCAGCGTGCGGGCAAAATATTTATTCAGAGAGTAAAGTGTTATGAATCCATAGTTCACGGAAGAAGATAACTCCAGCCAGGCTCCATAATAATCCAATCGCTCCGCAATCTGTGAAGACGTTAAATTCCCAGCTCCCTCACGCAGCATCCTGTTGGCAAACATAGCCTGCAACGGCTGTTCCTGATTCCATTGTCCGCCTCCTATCAGAAGATCGAAACGTACAACATCCTCGGTTCCCGCATGAATGATATTCAAAGGCATCCCGTTCTTCATCGTCCTCCTGTCGGGACGGGTTATACTGAATTCGCTTAGTTGGCGGATTGGCGGTGGGGTGGTTCTGTCCAGCATTTACTCCCCCTCCCTTTGTTTTAAAAATGCTTCGGCACGTGCCAGATCCTGAGGCGTATCAATGCCTATTGTCTCCACTTCACTGATTCCCACCTTAATAGTATAACCATTTTCCAGCCAACGAAGCTGCTCCAACGATTCAGCCAGCTCCAGCGAAGATTGTGGAAGCGAAGTTATTTCTTTCAGTACATCGGCCCGATAAGCATACAGACCGATATGTTTATAGTAAGTATGCCCTTTCAGCCAGCCTTCCTTCTCCACATTACGCTGGAAAGGAATGATGGAACGGCTGAAATACAAAGCATTCATATTCTTACCGACTACTACTTTGGGAGAGTTTACATTTTCCAAGGCTTCAAGCCCGTCATCCGGGATGAAAGGTTTCACCAAAGTCGCAATCTGTGTGGCAGGATCTTCAAAGCAAGCTTTCACGGCTTCAAGCTGTGATTTTTGAATAAAAGGTTCATCACCCTGGATATTTACAACCACATCATATCCTCGTCCTACTTTGGTATACGCTTCATAGCAACGGTCTGTGCCGCTTTTATGGTGAACGGAGGTCATGACCACTTTTCCGCCAAAAGCTTTTACGGCGGATTCAATGCGTTCATCGTCCGTCGCTACATATGCTTCATCCAATATGCCGGACACTTGTTCATAGACTCTCTGAATCACAGGCTTGCCTCCCAAGACGGCCAGAGGTTTGGCAGGAAAACGTGTAGAGGCATATCTTGCAGGAATAATTCCAATAAATTTCATGGTAGCATTTCTTTTATATATTCATGCAAAAGTAACAAAAACATTTCATACATTTGCACCATTAATGCAATAAATGTTATGGACGAACACCATTGTTTGCTTTGTATGGGCTCTAATACCAACCGTTACGCACAACTCTCGGTTGCACGGGAAGCATTGCGCACCACGTTTCCCGACATTCATTTCGGCGAGATGATGGAAACGGAAGCTGTTGGCAGCGGCTTTCACTCCCCTTTCAGCAATCAACTGGCAAAATTCAGCACTACGCTTTCACCCGATTCCGTTCGTGATTTGTTTAAAGAATTGGAACGACGCAGCGGACGGATTCCCGAAGACAAGGCTCAAGGGGTGGTAAAACTGGATATTGACCTGCTGGTCTTTGACAATAAGATATTGAAACCGGAAGATATGGAAAGAGAATATATCCGCCGTGGAATGTCTGTGCTCTTTTAGAGCTTATACCTTATTATATATTAATCATTATCACCTTGTGATACCCCGCCTCCATCCCCCCCTATGGCAAACGATAGTGTTACTTGAGAGGCCCAACCTGACAGGTGAGAAAACA
>ENA-OPZC01000133-OPZC01000133.1-human-gut-metagenome-genome-assembly--contig:-NODE-133-length-14743-cov-1.244732_pt1 | contig 14743 bp, 16 predicted proteins | sample MGYA00242477_ERZ504491 | MGnify/ENA primary metagenome ERZ504491 (study PRJEB26092, sample SAMD00036249) | human gut metagenome | host: Homo sapiens | study: EMG produced TPA metagenomics assembly of... | reverse complement strand
CGATAGTATTCGTACCAACTGCTGGATTCCAGCATGAAAGCCAGATTGTAGAGGTTAGGCGAGATATAGGTGGTATCGACCGCGTTGAATTCTTTTCCCACTTTCCTGATTTTTCTTCCGGTATGACGGACAGTTGTCGCTATTCCATCGGTCAATGTAATGAGAACACCCTTGTTGTCCTGTACTGTCGAGTCCTTCTGTTCCGCTTGTGCATATACACCGAGGGCGGAAAGGAAAGACAGACAAAACAGGCATAATTGACGGATGTCCATAGGCAGAAATCAGAGTTTGTCAAGTATACGGTCCATTACCCAGTTGGTGGGTGTCGCACTGATGCCGTCGCAGGTACAGACAGCTTTTCCCTGCAAGTGTTCTACTACGGCTTTTATGAGCGGAAGTTGTACATGAGGGGGATTTTCGGGAAGAAACTCCTCGCGGCCTCTTTCAGTATGCAGGGCGATGGGATCGTAAGTGAAAACAGAGAAACAGATCATTCCCTTGTCTCCGATGATTTCTATACGGTCTTCCTTGGCCGATTCATGGGCAACGAAACACCATGATCCTGATCCCGGCAGACCGGAATCAAATTTGAAGCAGGCACTTATCGTATCTTCTGCCGGATATAACCCGCCACGGTTGCTCTTGTATCCTTGGGCTTCGAGAATGCAGCCGAACATATCTTGTAGCAAATCCAGTTGGTGAGGAGCCAGATCATAGAAATAACCGCCGCCGGCAATATCAGGTTGTACACGCCAGGGAAGGTTGGTACTGTTGTAATCCAAAGCGCGTGGAGGCTGGGCGAAACGTATCTGTATGTTGATGACATTGCCTATTTCTCCGTCCTCTACCATCTGGCGTACTTTTTGGAAATAAGGAAGATAGCGTCTGTAATAAGCTACGAAACAAGGAATTCCTGTTTCCTGTGATATGCGGTTGATGCGTGCACAGTCTTCATAGCTGGCCGCCATAGGTTTCTCGATGTATACGGGCTTTCCTGCCTTCATGGACATAATGGCAAAAGTGGCATGAGAAGAGGGGGGAGTGGCTATATAAATAGCATTGACATCTTCATCTCCTATTAACTGCTGCGGATCGGAGTACCAGCGGGGAATGTTGTGTCTTTTGGCGTATGATTGAGCTTTTTCTTTGTCACGGCTCATTACGGCCACTACCTCTGAACCTTCGATCAGGGCAAAGGCTGGTCCGCTTTTCTTCTCGGTCACTTCTCCGCAACCGATGAAGCCCCATTTTACTTTGTCTAATTTAACCATGGTAATAACTTTTTTGTCATTCCGCTTAAAATAATAACAATTTATATTGCAAAGATAGGACTATTTTGCAATTTCAGCCGGATAAAAATCAGTTATTGTAATATTTCTTGCGCAACAGTTTGAATGCAGGAGTCTTGACGTAATCATTTAACCAGGAATTCAGGCTGTCAAGCAATATTGGAGAATGTTTGCTTACTCCCCATGAATAGAATTGTGAGAAGCTGATGGCTGTTTCTATATCCAATTGTGGAAAATCATTGATGGAGGCTTTGGCAATGCTCTCGTCGCATACGGCATAGTCTATGTCACCATGTGCTACCATGGCCAGTAATTGTTCTTGTCCGTATTTCTCCACTTCTTTGATATAGATGGTATCGCCTATTTCGTTACTTAAATTATGTATGCGCAGGATGGCAGGTGAGTTTTTGACTAGATGAAGGGTCTTGCGGGCTAGTTCCAACTGGCTGTGAATGTACAGACTATCGTTTTCTTTTTCGGGTTTACGCTGTACCAGTACTTGTTTGTTCAGTATAATGGGGCGGGTAAACAACAGGGAGTCTTTGTATTCTGTGGTAACTACCGTGCTGTTGGCCAATATATCGTATGTTCCTTTTTGTACGCCTTCCAGTCTTTTGGAAAAGCTCATTTCAGGAGTGATTTCCGGTTTCAGTCCTTTGCTGTGTGCAAAAGCATGGAGCAGTTCGTAGTGGAAACCGGAAACGGTGTCGCCGTCGGCATAAAAACTGATAGAATTGTACTCGGTAACGGCACGCAGGATTCCCGATGCCGCTATTTCTGCATAATCGCGGGGCAGACTGGTTTCAGCCTCCGTTTTCTTTTTGAAGAAGATGGAGGATAGGGTTACTGCAAGGATACCCATCAGAATGTATTTCAGATATTTTCTCATATAGACCGTCAATCAAAGAAATTCCATGAAAGGCCGAACTTTATCATTCGCGGATTGATTGGGTAGTGAGGCGCCAGGAAGTAATTGGATTTTCCCGAACCGGCATTGACGTGATACATCATAATAAAGAAGCGGGTACGTTTTAAATGCAGGTTGGCATAGACGTTGACTATCGGAAAAGCTCCTATCTCGATTTTGTCATCAGGATTCTGGTTATAGAATTGTCCGATGACGGGGGAGTAGTCTGGCGCGTAATATTTACTGAAATAGCGCACATCTGCTCCCATTTCTATCTGGAGTACTTTTTTGGCGAGACCGAATTTCATGTACAAGTTGCCGTAAGCCGACAATTCCGGTAAGGGCAGAATGTCTTGCTCACTTGATTTTTGATAGGCTACTTCACCGTCGAGATGAAATATTCCTACTTTCAATTTTTGTTGCAACATTGCTGTGAATATTTGTATATTGCCGGAGTGCTGTCTTACGGCTGCATTGTTCTTGAAACCGGTGACATTTCCTTCACTGTCTTTTACCGGTATGCTGGCATTGGCCAGATAAGTGTAGTTCTTTATATTTTCCACTCCGGCACGCAGTTGGGTTCCCCATCTGTTCAGACTTAGTTTTCCTTCCAGGCGGGTTCTCATTATTTTGGATAAATCGTTGTTGTCCCACCAGTAATGTTTGGATTGGAAATGCCTGAAATAGAATACGGGGTTCTGGTTCTTGATGAATGCATTTACATCCAGTCTCACCGTATCTCCGAATAAACGGAGATTCAGATCCCCTCTGCCTTCTACGCTGAATTGTCCTGCATCTTCACCGGCTATGGCCAATTCTCCTAGAATATTGTAATGTAATAGTTTTCCTTGTTTTTTGGATAGTTCGCCGCCAATGGAGAGTGAACTTTCCTTATAGTTGTTGATAATGCGCTGTCCCGGTATGTTTGTCGTGTCGGTCAAGGCGAAGTTTCGGTATTCATAACTTAAAAAGGCGGTAAGTCCGGCTTTCGCCCATTTGTTGAATCCTTCTTGTAAAGCAATGCCAATGGTATTTTTGATGGATGTGCGCTTCGTCTTGTCTATCGAGTCGGTCCCCAGATAGTTATGTTCAAAATACTTCTGATTCTGTGCGTCATCGTATGAGATGTATTTGCGATTGTTCAAGTCCACTTGTAATGTATGTATGAAGCTTGTGACGGGAACAAATACCTGCGTTATTTTTACGGAGTCCGTATCCACACTGTCCTGTTTTTCTTTATAGAACCCTAAGTTGTAACGATGTGTCAGGAAGGCATGGTAGCTGGTGTTGTGATTCCATATCTGACTCAGTCGCGTTGGGATTTCGTTGGCGGAATATTCTTTTTTGCCTTCTGCCATATCCAGCGGGTTGGTGATATACCGGTCGTCCGTGATACCTCCGTTTTCTGCCATCTTCAAGTTATCGTTGTTGAATATGAAATGCATGTCATATTTGTCTCCCCGGTAGCTGGAGAACAGGCCACCGTTGAAGAAGGCTGTGGACTGATCTTGGTAAAGCCCCCGGCCATACAGGTAATCTATGTAGAATCCAAACCCCAGTCTTTTGTTTGCATTGATGGCAAAATAGGATTTGAAGCGTTCTTCTCCGTCACGGCTGCCTCCTCCTTTGTAATAGCTCAGGTTCGTGAATGGAGAAAATGTATTGGTGAATATGACATCTTCCGGACGTTGTACGCAAAAGTCGTATGGGTCGGTGAAAAAGTATTGGCTGGGATCCCGACGGTCAAAAAAGATGCGTGAGAGGCGGGGGGAACCCAAATTTCCCAAGTAATTGTATTGTCCGGTGTAGCCGCCCATGTCATTTGAGTTCTGGAAAGCGTGCTGCAAGGTATCTACGGGGATATAAGTGACATTGCCAAAACGACTGTCCACTTTCCATGAGTACAGTCCGATGGGGATAGTGTTGGCATCTACTACGGCTGTCGTGTCTATGGGGTTTCCGTTACGGTCATATTGGTTTCTGTCCAGTCCGTTTGCCGAGGAACCGAACTGATTGTTCAGGGTATTCATTGTCCGCTGTGCCATCAAGGAAGTATGGAAGCACAGGAATAATAAAAAAATAATAGAGAATATTCTTTTCATAACGGCGGCAAAGATACAATATAAAAATAAAAGGAAGAGCTTTTCCGCTATGGAAAGTTCTTCCTTTTATTATTCGTTTAGAGTTATTTTAACTTACTGAGGTTTAATAATCTCCATTCCGATTCGGATGGCTTCTTCATTCATCGGTATCAGATGATGGTGACGTTCGGGTAATGTTTGCGTAAGCTTTTATTACACTTTCAATGGATACTACGGGACGCAGTTTCAGCAAGCCTCCTAAGACAATCATATTGAAGGTCTTTGCCATTCCTTTTTCGTTGGCGGCATCCATTGCGTCAATACGATAGATTTGTATGTCCTTACGTGTCGGAGGCTCGATGATTCCGTATCCGTCATAAATGAGGATACCACCCGGTTTGATTTTGCCTTCAAACTTTTCCAATGAGGGTTGGTTCAGTATGATGGCTGTGTCATATTGGCTGAGAATGGGTGAAGAGATGCGTTCATCACTGACAATCACCGTTACGTTAGCGGTTCCTCCCCGTTGTTCGGGACCGTATGCCGGCATCCAGGTTACTTCCTTGTCTTCCATCAGTCCGGAATAGGCAAGTATCTTACCCATGGATAGCACACCCTGACCGCCGAATCCTGCTATAATGATTTCCTGTTTCATGGTTTCTGTCTTTTTATTCTTTATCTTTCAAATCACCCAGCGGATAGAAGGGGAACATGTGTTCCACCATCCAGTCATTGGATGCTTGCGGAGTCATTTTCCAACCGGAATTACAAGTCGATACAATTTCCACCAAATTGGATCCTTTGCCATTCATTGAGTTTTCGAATGCCTTGCGGATAGCCTTTTTTGCTTTGCGGATGGCAGGAACCGTATGTACGGCCTGGCGGGTAACGTAGGCGGTGCCTTCCAAAGTGGCGGCAATTTCTGTCATTTTCAGCGGATAGCCATGAATGGCTACATCACGACCATAGGGGCAGGTGGCTGTCTTCATGCCAACCAGCGTGGTAGGAGCCATTTGCCCACCGGTCATTCCATAAATGGCGTTGTTGATAAAGATGATAGTAATGTTTTCGCCACGATTTAAAGCATGGATGGTTTCGGCAGTGCCGATACATGCCAGGTCACCATCTCCCTGGTAGGTAAATACCAGACGTCCGGGCCATAAACGCTTGATGGCGGTAGCTACGGCTGGTGCGCGTCCGTGGGCGGCTTCTTGCCAATCGATGTCTAGATAGTTGTATGCAAAAACGGCACATCCTACCGGTGACACACCGATTGCCTTATCTTCCATGCCCATTTCTTCAATAACTTCGGCTATTAACTTGTGAACCACACCGTGGCTGCATCCGGGGCAGTAATGCATCGGATTGTCATTCATCAGTGTCGGTTTCTTATAAACCAGGTTTTCGGGTTTTATGATTTCTTCTTTTGTCATAGTTTCTCCTCCTATTGCTTATAACATGAACCGCATAAAGAATTCCATCAGCTTGAGAAAAATAGCTGCTGCACAGACATAGATGAATACTTTGAAGTCACTTGCCATGAAGTAAGTGATGACAGCCGCTAGTGCCAGTGCCATGAAAAGTATGTTCAATATGTTTCTGATCAGATCGATATTCATACGGTCTTATTTTTATTAGTTTCTCTTTCAGTGCAGTGATTACTTCATCCGGATCGGGAACAATACCACCCAGACGTCCGAAGTGTTCTACAGGCACTTTGCATTCTACGGCCAGACGGACATCTTCTACCATTTGTCCGGCGTTCAATTCTACAGTGAGGATACCTTTTACCTGTGCGGCGCGTGCTGCAATAGCTTTCGACGGGAACGGCCATAGGGTAATAGGACGGAGCAAACCAACTTTGATGCCTTCTTCCCGAGCCATTTCCATTGCTTTTTGGGCAATGCGGGCACAAGAACCGAAAGCTACGATCAAATATTCGGCATCTTCGCAGTGAAGTTCTTCGAAACGTACTTCGTTTTCTTCTATTTCTGCATATTTTTTCTGAAGATGGATATTACGTTTTTCCATCTCGGCAGGATCGAGTTCCAATGAGGTGATGATGTTGGGAGTACGGTGGTGGGTTCTGCCGGTAGTGGCCCACGGACAACGGGCTATGACTTCTTCATCTGTCAGGCGTGTGCGCTGTTCGGGCAATACTACTTTTTCCATCATCTGTCCGATAACGCCGTCTGCCAGAATAATGGCGGGATTGCGGTATTTGAAAGCCAGATCAAAAGCTATACCTACGAAATCTGCCATTTCCTGTACTGATGCAGGAGCCAGGGCTATGAGGCGATAGTCTCCGTGACCGCCGCCTTTCACTGTTTGGAAATAGTCGGCCTGACTAGGTTGGATGGTTCCTAATCCGGGACCTCCGCGCATGACATTGACAATCAGGCAGGGGAGTTCGGCACCGGCAATGTACGAGATGCCTTCCTGCTTTAAACTGACGCCGGGACTGGAGGATGAGGTCATTACCATTTTACCGCTCGCTGCACCGCCATATACCATGTTGATTGCTGCGACTTCACTTTCTGCCTGCAACACCACCATACCGGTAGTTTCCCAAGGTTTCTCTTCGGCCAGCGTTTCCAATATTTCCGATTGGGGAGTGATGGGATAGCCAAAGTAACCGTCTACTCCGATACGGATGGCGGCGTGGGCTATGGCTTCATTTCCCTTCATTAAAACGACTTCTTCTGCCATATTTGTTACATTTATTGTTGTTTTACTTTATACACAGTGATGCATCCGTCCGGACAGACTGTGGCACATGATGCGCAACCATTGCAGGTATCTTCTAATACCTGGTGGGCGAATGTGTATCCTTTTTTATTCACTTGTTTGGCATTGAGCGCGATTACATGCAGCGGACATGCCACTACACATAGATTGCAACCTTTGCAACGCTCTGTGTCTACTACAATAGCACCTTTAATCTTTGCCATGGGTTAGTTATTATTGATTATACATGTCTTTGTTATAGAAATTCAGAATATTCATAATCATGTCACGGGCGGAAACGGCCGGACTTTCCGGATTACGCTCGATGGCTTCCAGATAATTGTTCAAAGCTTGTTGCCAGTCTCCCATTTTGCGGTAGGCGTTACCCAGTAAGTAATAGGGTTCATCGTTGACGTGCGCATCGTTTCGGATGAAATTAGTTAGCGCATGAATGGCTCTTTCCGTATCACCCTGTTCGATAAGTGTCTTTATGTCCTGTAATTGTTCCGTCATAAGGCATGATTGTCTCATTGTTGTTTACAAAGATACTCTTTATTTGTTATGAAAGGGAAGATTGGAGCAGAAAAAACGGCTTTCTTGCTAAAAACATTTAAAAAAAGGAGAGAAAGATAGGGAAAAAATGGAAGAATGATTTCTTCTAATGGTTTGATTATTATAGAAATGGTTTCAAGTGAAACGGTTGATAGAGGAACGGTGTTATTTATTCTTAAAGGGGAGACATGTTTGAATGGTATTTGTCATGGTGCTTTTGGGGAAGTATATGGTAGATCGTTTGTATGTTTTTTAGGGGGAGTTGTCAGGTTATCTCCCCCTAAAAAAGTTTTATGTATTATCAGAATAAACTGTCACGGTATAAATATATGGGAGAAAAGACTATTTTATTACTTCACCTACATACATATTATATGCCTTCTGACCGTCATTACTGGGGTTCATCTTTTTTGCTTCCTCACCGGTAACGGTCTGTTTCATCAGTTTCTTGCAGTTTACTATCAACCACGGCTCGCTATTACCTTGCTTGTAGAACGAAATTTTATAATTATCGCTCTGATCCATCAGCATATTGCCCATTGATTTGGCTTGGTCGATTACGCAGAATGCTACTTCTTTGCCGAATAACTGGCCGAAACCTCCCCAGCATTCTTTACCGATTTCGAATTGTTCATCGTTTCCGGCAGTAATTGTCATACGTGAGGATGCCTTGATTTGGTCATCTATGCTTTGTTCTTTGCTGGGAGTTGCATTATTGGCTGCTTTTATTTCGGTATTACCCTCAGAACCACCGATGACAGCCGGTTGGGCAGGGGGAGTTACCGGAGTGGCGGTAACGATTGTTGTTGCATTTGATATCGGAGTAGCTGTCACGCCCGGAGCAGGAGCAACTGCAATTTGTGAGTTGTTCAAGACCTTGTTGCCCAATGTATCTTGGATGGATTTGAACAGTGTGTCTTTCAAGTCAATAGTCTCTCTTCTGAATTTGCCGCAGATGGGAGCCAGCTTGGTCTTCGATTTGTTTAAAGCCATATCGTCTACAATCCATTCCTCTGCACTGTATTTTTCTCCTCCGTCACGAGCTTCATCATACCAATAACGGATACGGGTCATTTCGATATCACATTTTCCGTTTTCGCAGGTGATAAACAACTGATAATAAATTCTGGTTCTGTCCAATGACAATGCAGAGGAGGAGAATACCAGATATTCTTCGCCACCTGCTGCAATGGTTCCTTCATCTTCATTGGTGTAAAGAACACGTGCATTGAACTTGCCTTCGGGCTGAAACGTTCTGTGGCCCATTTCAGCATGGTGCCATATAGCTGGTCTTTCGTTAAAGACGGTGCCTGTATCTCTGTTTTGAAAGAAACTTTACCGTCATCCATAGTTATCGCTCCCGCCAGATATTTGGGATCTGTCTGTGCCATAGCGATGAATGGCAGACATAGGAGCATTAAAAAAAGAATCTTCTTCATAGTAATATTTTTTATTTTATATTTTAATCTAAGCAAAGATAGGAATAAAAAAAAGAGAAGCTATAATGCCTCTCTTTTTTTACTTTTATTATTATTGCGTGAATTTTACTTTACAGGTATCTTTTCAATGCGCTTTTGGTGACGTCCGCCTTCGAAGCCGCTGTTAAAGAATTCATCCAATATTTTTTCGGCCATTTCATGGTCAATGATCGTCCCGGCATTACCAGAACATTGGCGTCATTGTGCTGACGTGACAGATGGGCTATCTCGGGCATCCAGCATAGTGCCGCACGGATACCCTGATGTTTGTTCAATGTCATGCTGATGCCTTCACCGCTTCCGCAAATTGCCACTCCGGGTCCGCATTCTCCGGCTTCTATAGCCAGTGCAAGCGGATGGGCATAATCTGCATAGTCACAGCTTTCTGTACTGTATGTACCGAAATCTTTGCATGGATAGCCTTTTTCAGTTAACCATGTCTTTACAAACTCTTTCAGTTCAAATCCTGCATGATCGGATGCCAGTCCTACTTTTTTCATGCCAGCATTTCTTTTACTTGGTTATACACGTTCTGTGCGGTAAAGCCCAGCTTTTCATCCAATACTTTGTAAGGAGCGGAGAATCCGAATGATTCCAGACCGAATACCTTACCGTTGGCACCTACCAAACCTTCAAGGTTTACAGGAAGACCGGCAGTCAGACCGAATACTTTAGCCCCTGTGGGAATGATACTGTTTTGGTATTCCTTGCTTTGGCTGCGGAACAATCCCTCAGAAGGAGCGGATACGATACGTATTTTTATGCCATCCTTGCGGAGAAGTTCTGCACCTGCCTCCAAAGTGGAAACTTCGGAACCTGAAGCGACTAGGATTACATCCGGATTTTCATCGGAGCCTGCAACAATATAAGCGCCTTTGGCAGCCTGTGAGTAGTCGTTTCCTGCAGGCAGATTCGCGATATTCTGGCGGGAGAAGATCAGTGCGGTGGGGGTGCTGGTATTTTCCATGGCCAATTTCCATGCCACAGTGGTTTCTTCCGCATCTGCCGGACGGAGTACCAACATAGAATTGTGTCCTTTGTGGTTTTTCAGTTTTCCATCAGGCGGATTTGTGCTTCTTGTTCTACCGGTTCGTGAGTAGGACCGTCTTCACCTACACGGAATGCGTCGTGTGTCCAGATGAATTTGACGGGAAGTTCCATCAAGGCAGCCATACGTATGGCGGGTTTCATGTAGTCTGAGAATACGAAGAAGGTAGCGCATGCAGCAATCACACCTCCGTGAAGTGCCATACCCAGGCAGCAGCAAGCCATGGTTAATTCGGAAACACCTGCCTGCAGAAATGCACCGGTGAAGTCGTCTTTTGTGAATGCATGTTGTTTTCTTCAAGAACCCGTCGGTCTTGTCTGAATTTGACAGGTCGGCAGAAGAAACGATCATGTTTTCTACTTCTGTAGCCAGTACACCGAGAACTTTGGCAGAAGCGCTGCGTGTAGCATCTCCGGCTTTTTGTTCGATAACATTCCAATTTACTTTCGGAGCTTTGCCAGAGAACCATAGTTCCAATTTAGCAGCCAGTTCGGGGTTAGCTTTAGTCCATTCAGCTTTAGCCGCATATTTTTCTGCAACAATTTTTTTCAGTTCCTCTGCACGTTTGGCATACAACTCTTTTACTTCAGGGAAGATTTGGAAAGGATTGGTTGGATCGCCGCCTAAGTTTTTGATTGTATTGATGTAAGCATCACCTCCCAAAGGAGCACCGTGGGTGGCACAGTTACGTTCATAACTGGAATCATCCGCTTTGCGTGCGCCTTTACCCATAATGGTCTTACCGATAATTAATGTGGGCTGACCGGTTACGGCTTTCGCTTCTGTCAGAGCCGTGCGGATTGCATCGGGATCATTACCGTCGATGGTAATTACTTTCCAGTGCCATGCTTCGTATTTCTTGGCAACATCTTCGCTGGTAACAGCATCGGTAGCGGTAGACAGCTGGATGTCGTTTGAATCATAAAACATAATCAAGTTGTCCAGCCCCAAATGACCTGCCAGACGGCCTGCACCCTGAGAAATCTCTTCTTGAATACCCCCATCGGATATATAGGCATAGATGGTCTGGTCCATGACATGACCCAGACGGGCTTTCAGAAATTTGGCAGCGATAGCAGCACCTACTGCAAAAGTGTGTCCTTGTCCTAACGGGCCGGAAGTATTTTCAATACCGCGCATGATGTCCACTTCAGGGTGTCCCGGAGTCGGACTGCCCCATTGGCGGAACTGTGCCAGTTCTTCCATGGTGAACTTGCCGGTCAGTGCCAAAGTGGAATACAGCATCGGTGACATGTGGCCTGGATCAAGGAAGAAACGGTCACGCCCTTCCCAACGCGGATTTTCAGGATCGTAAACTAAAAACTCAGAGAAAAGCACGTTTACAAAATCAGCGCCACCCATAGCTCCACCCGGGTGTCCTGAATTAGCTTTCTCTACCATCGAAGCAGCCAGAATACGGATGTTGTCCGCTGCACGGTTCATAAGTTTCTTTTCGTTCATATTAAAATAATATTATAATTTGAATGCTATTAGTGAGTCGGTTTATCTTTGCTATTTTATTTAATATCTGCAAAGATAACTCTTTATGTGTAAACCGCAACATGTAAAGAGGCTCTTTTTTAAGCCCGTTTGACTCACTTCTTAAATCGGGTCGCTGCTTCTTCAACAGGCAGTCCTGCCTTATAGTTTTCGATATATGTGTTGAATCCGGCTACATCTTCGGCTGTTGGCGATATTTCAATACCGGCATCACCGGCGAATACTTTGTCTTCCAGAAAATCTGCCAGGGATTGTTTCTTTTCATTGTTGACAAGGTAAGAACCTAGCAGGGCGATTCCCCATGCGCCACCTTCACCGGCAGTTTCCATTACGGAAATAGGGGAGTTTATAGCTGCTGCAAGTATTCTCTGGCCTACACCTTTCGTTTTGAATAATCCGCCGTGTCCTGTGATTCTGTCTACTTTGATTTTCTCTTCATTGAAAAGAATGTCATTACCTATCTTAAGAACTCCGACTGAAGCGTATAAATGGGTACGCATAAAGTTGGCGAGGTTGAATTTGTCATTTGCAGAACGTACAAACAATGGCCTTCCGTCGGCAAGTCCTGTCACGGGTTCACCTGAAATATAATTATACGAAATAAGACCACCGCAATCTGCATCGCCTGCGAGCGCATGATTGTAAAGTTTTCCATATAATTCATTCATATCTACGGGTATACCCAGCAGTTCTTGGTATTCTTTGAACAGATTGATCCAGGCATTGAGGTCGGAGGTGCAGTTGTTGCAATGTACCATAGCTACAAGGCTTCCGTCGGGAGTGGTAACCATGTCAATCATTTCGTATGGCTTGGACAACTCTTTTTCCAAAACAATCATGGAAAATGAGGAAGTGCCTGCTGATACATTCCCGGTGCGTTGCTTGACAGCGTTGGTTGCTACCATGCCGGTTCCGGCATCTCCTTCCGGAGGGCAGACAGGTACACCTGCTTTCAAGTGGCCCGACACGTCCAGCCTCTTGGCACCTTCCGGGGTAAGGAACCCTGCATTCTCGCCGGCGGGTAAGACTTTGGGCAGGATATCTGTCAGTTTCCAAGGGTATCCTTTAGGAGCTACCAACTTGTCGAACTTGGCTATCATTTCGGCAGAATAATTCTTGGTAGCCGGGTCTATGGGAAGCATTCCTGATGCATCACCTATGCCCAGAACTTTCTGACCTGTAATTTGCCAATGAATGAAACCTGCAAGGGTGGTCAGATAGTCAATGTTACTTACGTGTTCTTCATTGTCTAAAATAGCTTGGTATAAATGAGAAATGCTCCATCTCAGAGGAATGTTATATACGAATAATTCAGATAAAGCGGCGGCTGCCGGACCGGTATTGGTATTTCTCCATGTACGGAAAGGTACAAGGATTTCTTCTTCTTTATTGAATGCCATATAACCATGCATCATGGCACTGACACCGATTGCCGCCAAGGTTTCTATTTCTGTGTCATATAGCTTTTTTACGTTGGAACGGAGATCTGCATAGCAGTCTTGCAGGCCATGCCAGATAGCTTCCACACTGTAAGTCCACAGTCCGTCTACCAGTTGGTTTTCCCAGCTGTGGCTTCCCTGGGCAATGGGCTTGTTTTCCTGGTCAATCAAAACAGCTTTGATTCGTGTTGATCCGAATTCTATGCCTAGAATAGCTTTTCCTGCTTCGATGGTTGATTTTGCATCTGATTTCATATTAAAACCTATAATTTAAGGTACAACAATAATGATGATAAAATAAGGTGGGATGTGCCAAGAATCTTATTAGCCTTGACACATCCCCTCTTCATGGATGAATTAGCAAAGTGCTTTGTTCAGCATATAGTAGACTTCGTTCATGCGAAGCTCTTTCTTGAAGTTGCTGATGGTAGTATCTTTGTCGATACGGATCATTTCGATACCTGCAATCTCAGCATAGTCTTCCCAATATTCTGCTGTCAGATCATAAGAGAAGCAAGAATGATGTGTTCCACCTGCCAGGATCCATGCGCCTGCACCTACTTCGAAATTAGGCATCGGAATCCACAGGGCGGAAGCAACCGGTAATTTGGGCAACGGTTTCGGCTCGATGCATTCTACGTCGTTCACGATCAGACGGAAACGGTTACCCAAGTCTACTACAGTGGCGGTACAACCTGAGCCTACTTTTGAAGTGAATACAAGACGGGCTGTCTGGCTCTTGCGAATACCTATGCCTAGGAAGTGTACTTCCAGACGTGGTTTGGAAGCGGCGATAAGAGGGCAAACTTCCAGCATATGTGATTGCAGGATAGCACTGTTTGCACCATCGAAGTTCAATGTGTAATCTTCCAGGAAAGAACAACCTTTGGAAAGTCCTTGGTTCATCACCCATACGGTACGGTAGAGAGCTGCTGATTTCCAGTCACCTTCCGCACCGAATCCGTAGCCTTCAGCCATCAGACGCTGGGAAGCCAGTCCCGGAATCTGATCGAAGTAGCTGCCGTCTGTTTGGCCCAAATCATCAAAATTAGTAGTGAATCCTTTGGCGCCTTTGGCTTTAAGGATGGCACGAAGAGCTAATTCGGCTTTTGCAGCGTTCCATACTTTCTGATAAGCTCGGTTGATTTATCTTCTAATGAAGCATCGTGGTCGTATTCGTTGAAGTAAGTTGCTACAAGTGCCTCTACATCTGTATCCTTGATGTTTTTTATGGTATTCCATCAGTTCGCTTGCCGGACAGTAATCTACGTGATACCCCATACGTTGTTCTGCTTCCACTTTATCACCGTCAGTTACAGCTACATTATTCATCTGATCGCCGAAACGGATGATCAGCATATCCTGAGAGTCTGCCCAACCTGCACAAACGCGCATCCAAACGGCAATCTTGTGCTGGGTGTCTTCGTCTTTCCAGTAACCTACCACTACTTTGCGGCGGATGCGCATACGGGTACAGATATGTCCGAATTCGCGGTCACCATGGGCGGATTGATTCAGATTCATGAAGTCCATATCCATGGTATCCCAAGGAATTTCCTTATTGAATTGAGTGTGTAGATGTAACAGTGGTTTCTTTAACTGTTGCAGACCGTGAATCCACATTTTAGCTGGGGAGAAAGTGTGCATCCAAGTGATGACACCGATACATTTTCATCGTTGTTGGCTGCTTTGAACACTGCTTCCACTTCTTTAGAAGAGTTG
>ENA-OPZC01000132-OPZC01000132.1-human-gut-metagenome-genome-assembly--contig:-NODE-132-length-14803-cov-1.451962_pt1 | contig 14803 bp, 15 predicted proteins | sample MGYA00242477_ERZ504491 | MGnify/ENA primary metagenome ERZ504491 (study PRJEB26092, sample SAMD00036249) | human gut metagenome | host: Homo sapiens | study: EMG produced TPA metagenomics assembly of... | reverse complement strand
ATGAAAATGAATCATTATGTAAAATGCGTAACCGCCGGCATTGTGTGTTCACTGATGTACGGCAATGTATGCGCGCAAGACACATTCGATCTGTCTTCCCAACGCTCGGAGAAACAAGATGTACAAGCTGTTCCCGGAAAAAAAGTAGACCACAAAGGACTTATCCTGAATCCGCAGCCTCATCGGATTGTGACGATGGCCGGAAAAACGTGCGACCTTTCTCAGGGTATCAACCTGAAAGACAAGCAGGATATATTTGCGGGCAACCTTGATTTCCTTTCCCCGAACAAGAAAGGAGTTAAACTGACCATCGATTTCGGACAGAAAGTTGCCAGTAAGGCCAATGTAAAAGCAGTGTCGGGTGCCTATGCCCTTGTTGTCAATGAAAAAGGAATCACCATCACGGGATTTGACGAACGCGGTGCTTTCTACGGCATACAAACCTTGAAGCAACTGGTGGAAAGCCCGGTTTCTTCCGGCAGTACTCTCCCCTTTTTAGAAATAAACGATTATCCCGACCTGCCTAACCGTGGAGTAGTGGAAGGCTTCTACGGCACTCCGTGGTCGCACGAGATACGTCTGTCGCTCATTGACTTCTACGGAAAGTTCAAGATGAATTCTTACTTATACGGTCCGAAAGACGACCCTTATCACAGCTGTCCGAACTGGCGATTGCCTTATCCGGAGAAAGAGGCTCAGCACATCAAGGAACTGGTGGATGCCTGCAACCGCAACTACGTGGATTTTGTATGGGCCATCCATCCGGGACAGGACATCAAGTGGAACGAGGAAGATTATCAGAACCTGATTAACAAGTTCAACTGGATGTACGACTTAGGAGTACGTCATTTTGCCATCTTCTTTGACGATATTTCCGGAGAGGGTACCAACCCGCTGAAGCAGACAGAACTGCTCAACCGATTGACGGAAGAGTTTGTGAAAGTGAAAGGCGATGTTTCTCCGCTTACGGTCTGCCCTACCGATTACTCCAAACTTTGGGCGAACCCGACCGAGAAAGGTAGTCTGGCCATCTACGGAAAAACGCTTAATCCTGAAATCAAGGTATTCTGGACGGGCGACGTAGTGTGCAGCGACCTGACACCCGAAACACTCGATTTCATCAACTCGCGTATCAAGCGTCCAGCTTACTACTGGTGGAACTATCCGGTGACCGACTACATTCGCAACTTCCTGCTTCAAGGTCCGGTGTACGGACTGGACACCAGTCTCACGGCTAATGAAACCTGCGGTATCGTGAGCAACCCGATGGAACATGGGGAAGCCTCCAAGCTGGCTTTATACGGAGTGGCCGATTATACCTGGAACATTGCCAACTACAATGCCATCGACAACTGGGAACGCGGACTGGCGGAACTGGTTCCGGAAGCAACCGATGCCTACCGCACCTTCGCCATCCATTCCAGTGATACCGAAAACGGATACCGCCGGGATGAGTCGTGGGAAACCCAGACTTTCCGCCTGGCTGACTGGACAGACGAAGCGGCTAACGCACTGGAAGAAGAATTCAAGAAAGTAGAAAGTGCACCGGCACGCCTGGAAAGCAGTTGCAAGAACGCGGCCCTGATTAACGAGCTCCGCCCCTGGCTGACAGAGTTCGGTAAATTAGGTACACGCGGCAAGCAAGCCATCGAACTGGCACGTATCTACCGCTCAGGTAAAGACGATGCGCTGTTCTGGGAAAAATACATACAGAATATCATGACTCCCGAAGACCGGAGAAGCTATGAAGCTCACAAATCGGGTACGCTGAAACTTCAGCCGTTCTATGAAAATGCCATGGATGATAATGGCACACGAGTACCTGAAAAAGCTGTCGGGCAAGGTACCGACTGACTACAGAGGTATCGGTTCTTTCAGCAGTGCACATACCGTGCAAACCAAGCTGATGCTCGACAATGATTCAACAACCTTCTATACCTCGGGAATTGCTCAGAAAGCAAACGACTGGATTGGTGTAGACCTGCGCGACGTGCGTGACGTGACAGAAATCTCGATTCTTCAGGGAAGAAACTCCAAGGATGATGTGGACTATTTCGACCATGCCATCGTGGAATGCTCGGCAGACGGAAAAACCTGGAAGACACTGACCGGAGAACTCGACAAGCAATACATCATCACTGGCAGGGAGCTCCGGAAAAAGCACGCTACGTACGCCTGAAACGACTGGACTCCAAACGCACCAACTATGCGTCTGTCCGCTCGTTCGACGTCAATCCGTTGCGTCCAGAAAACATGGGATTCTCACTTGAAGCAGACAGTCTGGACAAGACCATCTATGCTTTCGACAACAACCTGGCGACTTCTTACAAGAGCACTAAGACACTGACTTTCGGAGTAAAGGAAAATGTCAAGGCATATACCTGCTCATGAACCGACTGTCTGCCCCGTTGAAGTGCATCCAGCTGGACAAGAAGGGCAAGGTCGTGTCGGAAACCATGATTGAAACTCCTTTTGCAAGAATCGAACTGGCCAACAAGAACGTAGCTAAGATTCGCCTGGAGGGAGTTGCGGAAGTATTTGAAATTGTGGCAATTGACTAATTTGAAAACATACATAAAAAAACGCCTTTACGTTTCTTCCAAAACGCTTTGACGTTTGAAACCAAACGCAAGGGCGTTTAAAAGCAAACGCAAGGACATTTTGAATGAAACGTCCTTGCGTTTTTTTATGCCTTATTTTATTACCCGGAAATATTCCGGTTTGCGGGGTTTTGCCGGAGCCGACTCTCCGTCAGGATAACCCAAAGAAAGGGCACCGATTCCCATCAATCCTTCCGGAAGCCCCCCACTCTTCCATCAGCTGCTTGCCTTCTTCCGTAGCAAACATTTCCCGTTCGCGGTGAATCCAGCAGCTGCCCAGTCCCAGCGCATGAGCGGCCAGCATCATATTTTCCAGTACGCAACTTCCGTCCTGCACCGGATTGTTGGCCAGCGAGGGCGCAAACACCAGCACGTAGGTAGGTGCATCGTAATAAGGATTCGAAGTCACTCCCATAATCTCGGCATTCATTTTTGCCAACCGGGCAAGCACTTCCTTCTTCTGCACTGCCACAATGTAGGGCGACTGCATACCGCGTGAGGTCGGCGCATAAGTACCGGCTTCGAGTACGGCTTTCAACTCTTCATCCGTAATCTGCTCCGGTTTATACTTGCGGCAGCTACGGCGTGTTTCAATTACTTTCAAAAAATCATTTTCCATATTGTCACTCTTATTTTATTCTTAATATTACATTCCTTTTTTATGACTTGCCCTACCGCCGTTTTTTGGACAACAGGGTTTGTACAATAGTCTGCATGAGGTAAGTGCGAACGTCTGTATTCTCCACACATTCCAAAGGGAATCCCAGCACAAAAGTACGATAATCTTCTCCACGATAAACCGTACCGCTACCGTAATTTCCATTGGTATAGGCAAACGCAGAGTAAGCTCCTTCCACCGGCATCACACACTCCATGGACGGAACGGCGTAAATGCTTTCGTTAGCTCCACCCTGAATGCGGAAGCTTGTACCGGCTCCCTTCACAGGAGCAGATGAAAGGTTGCTGAAACGACCTCCGTACGTGCATTTCAACACGTTCTTACCGAAATCGTCTTTCTGCAAATTCGTTCCCCACTTCGAACCGCTGACTAGCAAACAGCCTCCCTGACGGCAATAACTGGCCAGTGCTTCTCGCATGGAAGCGGAAAAGGTCTTGGCATCGGCACCACAAATCAAATCGACCATGTCATAGTGAGTCAAATCGGTACTTCCACTTTCCAGGGTTTCATCGCTGCATGACACGAACGAATAGCGTCCGGCACGCTGAATGGCCTTGCCATGCACGAATACATAGTCACGGGTATTGCCTGCAATCAGTCTTCCTTCTAAGACATCATCACTTACTCCCAGTCCGTCGCCCGTTTCCAATCCGGCTTTGTCGCGGTTGAATCCCTGCTGGTATCCGCAATAAGCAGGTGTCTGTCCGTCAGGAATTCCCGGATCAGCCTTCAGGTCGAACCCTTGCAACAGAGCAGAGTTGACTTCTGCCGGCCCCGATGTAGCATCGAATCCGTTGACGATAAGCAGGGTACCTTTGCTTCTCTTGGCCTTATAGGCAGACAGAATCTCGGAAGGAAAACTCTCTCCTCCCCGGTTCACAGCCGTCACCTTGAAGCTGTAGACCAGTCCCGGCTCCACTTTCACCGTATATTCCGGCTTGCGCACATATACCCCGTTATCGAATCCGCCGTAACCGATACGAGTATAGACAATGTATCCCTGCGGCTTGGCAGTGGGTTCCATCACATCTTCCACCGGATTCCAGTTCAGCGTAAAGGTATTTTTCTTCTTTCCTTCACGGATGGCAAAGTGATTCACCGGAAGCGGCTGCACCACATAGTCCGTACCGTGCATGGTAGAAAGATACTTCAGCACAGACTTATACACGGAGCGTCCCACCGTAAACTTGAAATCCGGATTATGTCCCCACTTCATATCAGCAAAATTCTGGTGTGAGAGCAGTTCCAGAATCATGGAAGGCACAGCCGGCAGACGGGTTTCACTGTAGTTCCGGTTCCACATACTTCGTCGGGCCCACTGCACGCCAAAACGGGAAGAGATGTCACGCTGCAATCCGGTCAGTACCATGTCGGTCAGGTCGCGCGAAGCATAACGGGATACGCCACTGTTCAGCTTTCCGTCATTGAAATCTGTGGTATAAATGCCCAGCGAACCCACCAGTCATCATCGGTCTTGAATCCGGCATCACTATGCAGTCCCAGTGTCATTTCAAACGGTACCTTCAATCCTTTTTCCGTCGGATTGTACACTGAACCGCCACTCAGGTAATTCACCGTCAGCGAGCGGGCATTGATGTCGTCCGTATAATCATTCTTTCCTTCACTCTTGCTGTATACCGGATAAGGCATTCCGGCCCACTGCGCCCAGTAGCGCGCTCCTTCCAGGTAACGGGGTACTCCGCTCACTTGTCCGCCCCGCACAATGTTTCCCATACCGCCACCAAAACGGACGGCATCAGCACAAACCACTCCTTTCTGGGAACTTTCGTTACTCAGCACCACCATGCCATAGTCGTTCCGGCCTTTGTCGAACTCAAAGGTACCTAAGTACACCCAGGTACTCCCTCCCATCTGCTGGTTGACCTTGAACTCCGTCACCCCACCATTATGAAACACCAGGTACTTGGCATCCGACACACTCTCCGGCAGGGTCTGATAACTTACGTACACTGCGTATCTCCCTTTTTCCGGAATATCAGGAATCCACTCGACAAAGGCTTTTTCAGGCTGCCCCTGAGTAGGAATAAAGCGGGCGGTACCGTCTGTAAACGGATTATAATTGTCGGGATACTGCTGGTATTTCTGGGCAAAACCCGGTTTGTCGGTATCCTGCCAGCGGTATTTTTTATCCTCCACTTCCAGATAATGACTGCCTTTTGTGCAGGTATTGTTGTCCACAATCACTTCATGACGCTGCCAGTCGCGCTCACGTGGCGTAAAGACCACTGCCCCCGCATTCTCCAGCATCGGAATCAGGTAAGGCACCACGAACGACTGCGTAAACAGGTCTTCCGTAGTACAGAACAGTCTGGGCCGCTGCCAGCGCCACTCATTCCGCTCGTTCCGGTACACCTTGCCATGGCTTTGCCACAAGGCTATATGCCGTCCCTCCAGTCCCCGGTTGATTTCATACGGACGTGACACATTCGTCACCCACGGATTTCCCTTCGCCTCCAATTTGCCATACAGACGCGTCTTGTCCTGTTTCTTGCGATACGCATTGGGCACCAGGTCTTCAATGAGCTTGCCGTCGGCATACACCTGCAAGGTATAATAATTCACCGGTCCCGGTAGCGACTGCTTCAACAAACGGTAGATGGCCGACACATTTTCTTCCGTAAACGGCTGATAGCCAAAAGCCGGATTGGCATACACACGCAGCAGCTTCTTCTCATGCTCCACCTCAAAGCGTTCCAGCTTGCATTTACCGATACGGGCATACGAAGTCTCATAACTGGTAAAAAAATCTTTCAGACGTTGCTCTGTGGCCTGTTCCAGACTTTGTCCGGACACCGCCCCTGCCAGGCAAAGAAAACCCAGCAGCAAAATAGCAAATTTATTCATACACATTCTATAGGGTTGCCACAAAGGTACAAAATATCACAGATTCTTGTTCATCCAAATAAAAAAAGCCGTCCGGCATCTTTCGGATACCGGACGGCCAATGCATTTATTTTCGACTGACTTTTATCAGTTGTTTTCCGGACGAAGTTTACGTACGGTTACTGCAGTCTGCCACATTTCGCTTTCACGCAATGCTTTCAATTCTGCATTCAGTTTTTCACGATAGTCAGGCTGAGAGTTGCTGTCGATAGAAATCTGAGCTTCGTTTCCTGACTTCACGCTTTGATACAATTTCTGTACAACCGGTTTGATAGCATCGTGGAACGGGCCCATCCAGTCAAGTGCACCACGCTGTGCAGTAGTAGAGCAGTTAGCATACATCCAATCCATACCGTTCTTTGCAAACAGCGGCATCAATGACTGAGTCAGTTCTTCAACTGTTTCATTGAATGCTTCCGACGGAGTATGTCCGTTTTCGCGAAGTACTTCATACTGTGCCAGCAACAATCCCTGGATAGCTCCCATCAAAGAACCACGTTCACCAGTCAAGTCAGAAGTAGCTTCACGCTGGAAAGTAGTTTCAAACAAATAACCTGAACCGATACCGATACCCAATGCGATGGTACGTTCGTATGCCTTACCCGTAGCATCCTGGTAGATAGCATAAGAAGAGTTCAAGCCACGGCCTTCCAGGAACATGGTACGCAAAGAAGTACCTGAACCTTTCGGAGCTACCATGATTACATCTACATCTGTCGGAGGAACTACGCCTGTACGGTCATTCCAAGTGATAGCAAAACCGTGAGAGAAGTACAATGCTTTTCCTGCAGTCAGACAAGGCTTGATAGTAGGCCATACAGAAATCACAGCTGCATCCGACAACAAACACATAATTATAGTAGCTTTCTGGCAAGCTTCTTCAATGCTGAACAAAGTTTCTCCCGGTACCCATCCGTCAGCCACAGCTTTGTCGTAGGTCTTACCCTGACGCTGTCCGACAATGACGTTAAAACCGTTGTCACGCAGGTTCAAAGACTGACCCGGTCCCTGTACACCGTAACCGATAACTGCAATGGTTTCATCTTTCAATACTTCACGTGCTTTTTCCAATGGAAACTCTTCGCGGGTCATTACATTTTCAATAACTCCGCCAAAATTCATTTGTGCCATAATTTTCTTACAATCTTTTTACGCAGCCTGAAGCTGCTAGTTGTTAGTATAATGTTAATCTCTAAAAATCACTTTACTCCGGACTACGACCTCCGAGCCGTTTTTCTTCACCTCTACATCGTATTCGTTTTCGCCTGTCTGCTCCCGATAGAAGCTCAAGGTATCTCCGTAATAACTTTCAGCCACATAGGCCATCTCAAACCTACGGATACGCTTTTCACGGAACATTTCCATAGGGAACAAATCCAGAATATGCTCGATGTACTTGATGCTGTTCACGTGGCCGTTCAAGTCAATGTCACTGTATTTCACCTGACATTCGCCCACCAGCTCCGGATGACTCACCTTGATGCGTCCGGGTTTGTCAATCGGACAGTCCTTCACGCATACATAGTCAACTATCGACCGCCGTGCAATGTCAGCAAATCGGCCGGCTTGCGGGTTTCCATACTGATCATGGCCCATATCGAACGGGCATAACCGATGGCTTTTCCGTCTTTATCCAGGATGGCAAAATTTCGGTCCGTAAACAGACGGTACACATTTTCCACCCACGTCTGTATGGAGAAACTTTCGTATGCGCGAGGCATATCCTCCAGTTCTATTGCCAGTCGGGAAAGTACCCACGTGTAATGATTCTCATTCAGCGTGGCAATACCAAATCCTCTGTCGGCTGCATGAAACCCGGCGCAGTTCAGCAAATGGTTGCCCAATACGCCCATAGTCAGCCGTTCCATAAAATCCACATGAAACGGTTCGGCTACAAACCGGTAAGTTCCAACTTTACTGTCCTCTGTCATATCTCAATCCTTTTGATTCTGATACCGTTCTTCGCGGTGTGCCAGGTACTCATTCACCCGTTCAAAGCAACTTGTCGAAACGGCAATACGCCCGGAGCGTACAAACTGCAACACACAGTTCAGCTGTTTCAGCTCCTGATACAACGACGTGATGTCATCGCTCATTCCCACCATTTCCACGATTGAAAAAGTAGGATTCACCTCTACGATATGAGCACTGTAACGACGAATCACCTTCGAGCTTCCGGATTGGCCTGAAACTCCGGAGTAGCAACCTTGTACATGGCTACTTCACGCTGGAAAATCTCCTTATCCGTGAAATAATGCGCCTGAATCACGTCTATCTTCTTCTCGATTTGTGTCACCACCTTATCAATTACATCTGGAGTAGTCCAGCAAGTAATGGTGTATTTATGCACTCCCTTTATGGAAGAAGCCGACACATTCAGACTTTCAATGTTTATCTGACGACGGGTAAACACAGCCGTAATCTGATTCAATATACCGGCAATGTTTTCCGAATGAACGATGATTGTATATAAAGTCTTGTTGCTATTCATAATTCACCTCCTTCTCCTCTCAACATTCCATTAACATATAGTTGACCGAACTTCCCGGAGGAGTTATCGGCAACACGTTTCCTTCTTCTACCACACAAACCTCCAACAGGAAAGGACCGTCGGTCGACAACATTTCCTGAATGCCGTCGTTCAGTTCCTCACGGCTCATCACTCTTCGTGAAGCAATTCCATAAGCCGAAGCAATCTGCATGTAATCCGGATTCATCATCGGAGTAAAGGAGTAGCGACGATTGAAGAACATAGCCTGCCACTGACGTACATTACCCAGGTAATTGTTGTTCATCAATATAATCTTGACCGGAGACTTCTGTTCCATCACCGTGCCCAGTTCCTGCATGGTCATCTGCAAACCTCCATCACCCATAAAGGCACACACCGTACGGTCCGGACGACCGAATGTCGCACCAATGGCAGCCGGAAGACAGAAACCCATGGTTCCCATACCACCGGAAGTAACGATACTGCGAGGTTTCGTGAATTTGAAGTAACGGCAAGCCATCATCTGGTTCTGACCTACATCGGTCACCAGAATCGCTTCATTATGGGTAGCTTCGCTGACTGCATTCACCACTTCACCCATATTAATGGGGCCTTCTTTCGGAAATACTTCTTTTTCGATTACCTGATTGAATTCCTTCTCCTCGTATGGTTTGAAGCTTGCAATCCATTCCTCGTGTTTCTGCGGCTGAATCAGTTCAGTAAGTAAAGACAAAGTGCGTTTGCAGTTTCCGAGCACCGGTACATCTACCACCACATTCTTTCCGATTTCCGAAGGGTCCACATCTAAATGAATTATTTTGGCCTGTTTGGCGTAGGTTTCCAATTTTCCCGTCACACGGTCATCGAAACGCATACCTACGGCAATCAGCACATCACATTCGTTGGTCTTCACATTCGGGCCTAAATTACCGTGCATACCCAGCATACCTTTATTCAGGCGGTGATTGCTTGGCAAAGCCGACAAACCCAGCAAGGTACATCCACACGGGATGTCTGCCTTTTCTACAAAGTTCAGCAACTCTTTCTGGGCATTACCTAATTCTACTCCCTGGCCAACCAGCACCAACGGACGTTTGGCCGCATTGATTAAGGCAACCGCCTCAGCCACTGCCGTAGAATCAGTTTCAGGATCCGGATCATAACTGCGAATGAAATCAACGTTTACCGGCTCATAATCCGTCATGTCCACCTGTGCATTCTTGGCAAAATCGAGCACCACCGGTCCCGGACGTCCGCTACGTGCAATATAGAACGCACGAGCCACAGCCCAAGCCACATCCTCCGCACGGCGAATCTGGTAGCTCCATTTGGAAATCGGCTGCGTCACGCCCACCAAGTCAACTTCCTGAAAGGCATCCGTACCCAGCAATCCGGCTCCCACCTGACCGGCAATCACCACAATCGGTGTACTGTCAATCATGGCATCGGCTATTCCTGTAATGGTATTAGTAGCCCCCGGACCACTTGTCACCAGGCAAACACCCACTTCTCCCGATACACGGGCAAAACCTTGAGCCGCATGTGCAGCCCCTTGTTCATGACGAACCAGAATGTGATTCAATCTGTCGCGATGGTCATACAACGCATCAAATACCGGCATGATAGCCCCTCCCGGATAACCGAAAAGCGTCTTCACGCCTTCATGCTCCAAAGAGCGCATCAATGCTTCCGAACCTGATATTTTTTCTTTACTCATAAGCCTCTCTTTATTCTACGATTCTCACTCCACCTTTATCTGCTGAGCTCACCATGCTGGCGTATGCCTTCAGTGCCTTCGAAACTTTCCGGTCGCGTGTCACCGGTGTCATCGGGCGCTGAGCCAGTTCTTCATCTGAGAGCTTCACATTGATAGAGCGGTTAGGAATATCTATTTCAATGATGTCACCATCTACAATCTTACCGATGTTACCTCCGGCAGCTGCTTCCGGAGAAATATGTCCGATACTCAGTCCGGAAGTTCCTCCACTGAAACGTCCGTCGGTAATCAGCGCACATTCTTTACCTAAATGTTTGGATTTAATATAAGAGGTAGGATACAGCATCTCCTGCATACCCGGACCACCTTTCGGACCTTCGTGAGTAATGACTACTACATCGCCGCTCACAACCTTACCCCCCAAGATTCCCTCGCAGGCAGCTTCCTGTGAATCGAACACCTTGGCTGGTCCAGAGAACTTCCAGATGCTTTCATCTACTCCGGCTGTTTTTACCACACAGCCATCCTGTGCGATATTTCCTTTCAATACAGCCAAGCCACCATCCTGCTGTACGCATGCTGCAAGTCGCGGATGCATCCGTTGGCACGGTCGGTATCCAGTTCCTTATAAGTGGAATTCTGTGCGCCTAACTGAATGCAGAACTTACCGCCCGGCGCACTCGAATAAATGCGCTGTGCCTCTGCATCGACTTCCGGTACACAAACTGCATATTTTGCAATAGCTTCCGCCAGTGTCGTACCGTCTACACGGCGAACCGTAGTATCCAGCAGTCCGCCCTTGGCCAGCTCACCCAGAATGTTCAGAATACCTCCGGCACGGTTCACATCCTGAATATGGTACTTCTGTGTATTGGGAGCCACCTTGCAAAGACAAGGCACCCGGCGTGACAACATATCAATGTCGTCCATCTTGAAATCCACCTCCGCTTCGTGAGCTACGGCCAGCAGGTGAAGCACCGTATTGGTAGAACCACCCATGGCAATATCGAGCGTCATGGCATTCAGGAAAGCCTGACGAGTGGCGATACTGCGTGGCAGCACACTGTCGTCTCCTTCCTCATAATATTTATACGCATTCTTTACAATCAATGCGGCTGCATCCTTGAACAACTGCTTACGGTTGGCATGAGTAGCCAAGATGGTACCATTTCCCGGAAGTGCCAGACCGATAGCCTCATTCAGGCAGTTCATAGAGTTGGCAGTAAACATACCTGAGCAGCTTCCGCACCCCGGACAAGCATGACGTTCAATTTCAGCTACGTCTTCATCGCTCACCGTCGAATCGGCCGACTTAATCATGGCATCAATCAAATCCAGATGTTGTCCGCCCCACTCTCCGGCCTCCATCGGTCCACCAGACACGAACACAGTCGGAATATTCAGACGCATGGACGCCATCAGCATCCCCGGGGTAATTTTGTCACAGTTGGAAATACATACCATCGCATCTGCCTTGTGTGCATTCACCATATATTCTATGCTGTCGGCGATGATGTCGCGCGAAGGCAAAGAATACAACATCCCGTCATGCCCCATCGCGATTCCGTCGTCGATGGCAATGGTATTAAATTCTGCCGCAAAGCATCCCAGCTTCTCAATTTCTGCCTTGACCTGCTGACCGATTTCATGCAGGTGAGTATGCCCCGGTACAAATTGTGTAAAAGAATTCACGATGGCGATAATCGGTTTTCCCATCATTTCCTTTTTCATTCCATTGGCCACCCACAATGCTCTGGCACCTGCCATGCGGCGACCTTCCGTGCTCATCGAACTACGTAACTGATGTTTCATTTTCCTCACTCTTTAATTAAAAAGCCTCTCTCATCGTCTGGTGAGAAAGGCTTTCCATATTATCACAACTGCATGATTACATACACGAAACCTTCTCACCTCTTGGTGCCACGACCACGACGCGAATAATATGCAGGACTGCCAGGTTTACCAATGTATTCAGTGTAATCATATCTGTCTTCTCTCGTTTTTTGTTTACAGATGCAAAGGTAAAGGGTTTTTTGTAACACGCAAATAAAATGACACTTTTTTTTTCAAATAAATTATTATTCGTAAGAAACTCCGCATTTTTGTTGTCAGTTTATCATCTTCATATTTTCATATACAACGCATAAATTTAGGCAGATTCATCTCTGTAAAACTTCTGAATCTAAGTCTTTTCATCCTATTGTTCTTTCCCATCCCAACATCTATTTATTTAAGAATATATCTTGATATACCTTATTTTATTTCATTTAAAGATTCCAATTCTTATTCTTTTTTAATATCTACGCGTTTTTTAGAAAAAACATTTGGATATTGATGTTTTTTTATATCTTTGCCACCAATTAAAATTCAACTTTAAAAACAACTAAAGCTATGAAACATTTTGGAAAAATGATTGTTGGTGCTTGCACCGTTTTAACCTTAACTTGTACACCTGCGCAATTGCTTGCTCAAAGCCTTTCACCTTCCACTCAGTGGGAATGGAATAAAGGTACCATCGTAATAAAATCCCCGGAACGTCCAGCCGGACAGGAGTCTGTCATCGGTCTGACTGTACCTAAAATGAACGTTGTACGCGTAGGTTTCGTAGGACTGGGAATGCGTGGTCCGGGAGCAGTGGAACGTTTTACTCACATTGCCGGAACTAAAATCGTAGCTTTGTGTGACTATGAAAAAGAACGTGCAGAAAAATGCCAGAAATACCTGCAGAAAGCTTGTCTTCCTGAAGCAGCTGTGTATTCAGGTGCAGAAGGATATAAAGCGCTCTGCGAACGCGAAGACATTGACCTGGTATACATTGCAGCCGACTGGGATCACCACTTCCCGATTGCCAAGTATGCCATGGAGCATGGAAAGAACGTAGCCATCGAAGTGCCGTCTGCCATGAACCTGGAACAGTGCTGGGAACTTATCAACCTGTCTGAAACTACTCGCAAGCACTGCATGATTCTGGAAACTGCTGCTATGACTGGTTCGAAATGAACACCCTGAACATGGCACAGCAGGGAGTATTCGGAGAAGTACTCCGCGCACAAGGAGCTTACATCCACAACTTGGATGATTTCTGGCCTTACTACTGGAAAAACGGAAAAGAAGACAAACTGGGATGGCGCTTGCGTTACAACAAGGAAAACCGTGGCGACGTATACGCTACTCACGGCCTTGGCCCTGTAGCTCAGGCATTGAATATTCACCGTGGTGACCGTATGGCTACCCTGGTAGCAATGGATACAAAATCGGTACACGGAAAAGCATTGGTAGAAAAAGCAACCGGCGAACCTTGCGATGAATTCCGTAACGGTGACCACACTACTACACTTATCCGTACAGAAAACGGTAAAGTAATCGAAATCCAGCACAACGTAATGAATCCTCAGCCTTACAACCGTCTGTATCAGCTGACAGGAACAAAAGGATTCGCTAATAAATATCCGGTAGAAGGCTATGCCGTAGACGCTGCTCAGATGAAAGCTTCTGGCGTACAGCCGAAAGTAGACAACCTGAGTTCTCACTCATTCCTTCCGGAAAAAGAAATGGAAGCACTGGTCAACAAATACCAGCATCCTATCTTGAAGAAATACGGTGAAATGGCAAAAGAAGTAGGTGGACACGGTGGTATGGACTTCATCATGGACAGCCGTATGGTATACTGTCTGCAGAACGGTCTGCCATTGGATATGGACGTATACGACTTGGCTGAATGGTGTGCATTGGCCGAACTGGGAGCTATCTCTATGGACAACGGATGTGCAGCTGTAGCCTTCCCCGACTTTACTCGCGGACACTGGAACGACGTGAAAGGCTTCCACCATGCATTTGCTACTCCGGAAGATGAAGCCGCTGCCGAACTGGCTGCTGAAACTGCTACCCTTTCACTCAAAGCACAGGGTATGAAAGAATGGTTGGCAAAATCAAAGAAAGCTGAAGTATCAAAAGAAGAAGCTGAAGCACGCGTAAAACAACTTTCTGATCAGCTGGAAAAGACTCAGAAGAAAGCTAACGGTGCAGAAAGCAAGGAACTGAAAGATGCAGTAAAACAAGCAGAAAAGATGCTGAAACAAGCTCAGAAAATGCTGAAATAATCATATTTTACCAAAGGTATTAGTTCCTATATACCTAAAACTAAAAGGCCGGTCCCAATTTTGAGAATCCGGCCTTTTTCTTTATCTGACACCAGGCATTTTCGGACTGCTCCATCCTGTTTAAATTCGAATATATAGATAAACCCTAGAGTTCCCACAATATTTCTCCATAGAAATGCATCTGTCATTTTGTTCATTTTTTCTTCTCCAGGAAAGAAAATTCAACCCTCAGGGTTTATCCTTGTATGTACCTGCGAAGGAGAATGAGTTTAGAAAAATCAAGAAGAAATAGGATGTTACGCAAGAAAAGAC
>ENA-OPZC01000131-OPZC01000131.1-human-gut-metagenome-genome-assembly--contig:-NODE-131-length-14817-cov-1.643839_pt1 | contig 14817 bp, 14 predicted proteins | sample MGYA00242477_ERZ504491 | MGnify/ENA primary metagenome ERZ504491 (study PRJEB26092, sample SAMD00036249) | human gut metagenome | host: Homo sapiens | study: EMG produced TPA metagenomics assembly of... | reverse complement strand
CCTGAAGAATCAATGCTACAACCAAACCGAAGATAGTAGTAATCAAAGCCACTTTCATACCACCAGCTACAACTGTCGGAGAAATATCACCAGCCTGCTGAAATCTTATCGACGCCATAACCATACCGATTACAGTACCCAAGAATCCCAAAGACGGAGCCATAGCGATGAACAATGTAATCCAAGGAACATCCTTTTTCAAGGTAACCAGCCTGAACACCACCGTAAGAAACAACTGAACGTTCAACTACGTCCAAACCTTCGTCGATTCTCATCAAACCCTGATAGCAGATAGAAGCAACAGGACCACGAGTGTTACGGCAGATTGTCTTAGCACCTTCTACATCACCTTTTTCCAAAGCAGCTTCAATTTTAGCCATCAATTTCTTCACGTCAACTTCAGCCAAGCTCAAGTAAATAATACGTTCAATACAGAAAGCCAAACCAAGTACCAATGCGATAGCAACCAAAGACATGAAGCCTGCGTCACCTTCGATAAACTTAGTCTTTAATTCTTTGTGCAAACCACCTTCTTCAACAACTGCAGGTGCTGCTGCTTCATCAGCTGCTGCTACTTGTTCTGTCTGAGCCGGAGCTGCTGTAGCTGTAGAATCCTGAGCCATAGCTGTCTGAGTAATTCCAAATGAGAGGACTCCCATCACTGCAAGAATTGCAAATAACTTTTTCATTGTGTGTCTAATTTTTAAGATTAATTAATTAATAGTTTGTTAATTGTTTTTCTCTTTTTTCGCGGAGAGAACGGGATTCGAACCCGTGATACGCTTTTGGCGTATACACGCTTTCCAGGCGTGCCTCTTCAACCACTCGAGCACCTCTCCTTTTTAATCAGCCGGAGCCTCATTTCAGCCATTTTTGTACCCCGCGCTGATTTCAGTCACAAATGTATTCTTTTTTTTCGTCTTACATAACATCAAGCCTGCAAAAGTTTACTTTTGAAGTCGAAATTAATAAACTTTAAAAACTTTTCTCCGCATTTGTGAAGACTTTTAAAGCATTTTCCGTGGTCCGGGAGGCGATTTCCGACAAAGGTACTCCATAGATTACCGAAAGACATTCTGCCACCTTTACCAGATTTGCACTTTCATTCCGTTTGCCACGATAAGGCACAGGAGCCAAATAAGGTGAGTCGGTTTCGAGCACGACGCGCTCCAAAGGCACATTCTTCAATACTTCGGAAAGGGTACTTTTTTTGAAAGTAACCACTCCGTTTATACCTAACATAAAAGATTCGTACTCCAACAGCCGTTCTGCATCTTCACTAGTGCCCGTGAAACTGTGGAAGATTCCCCGCAAGGCTGTATGCTTGTAACCCGACAATACCTCCAGCAGTTCCGGATAAGCTTCCCGGCAATGTATAATAAGAGGCAGATCGTATTCCAGTGCCCACTTCACCTGTTCTTCAAAGACAATCATCTGCTCCTCACGGAAGGTCTTGTCCCAATACAAGTCAATACCCACCTCACCGATTCCATAAAAGCAATGAGAAGAAGAAGTCAGATACCCTTTCACTTTTTCCAGACGTTCCTTCCAACCGGTATCTACCGATGTGGGATGAAAACCAATCATCGGGTAGCAGCAATCGTGCGCCTCACACAGTTTGAGCATAGCCTCGACCGTCGTATCATCAATGTTAGGCATAAACAAGCGGGTCACTCCTGCTTCGACTGCACGAATCACCGCCAGTTCACGGTCGGCATCAAACTCTTCAGTATAAAGATGGGTATGAGTATCAATCAGGGCGTTCATATCTTTACAATTTACGGTCCATCAAATGACAAACAAACTTCTTCAGTTCTTCTTTAAGAGAAGATTCCACGTTTACCTTATCCAGCAACTCCAGTCCTTCCTTATAATAGGCATCAATGCGAGCCTGACAAAGTTCAGGAACTCCTACCTTATTATATAGAGCTGTAACCGACTGGATTTTTTCTTCAGCCACGTAGTCCGTAGCACGAAGCCAGTTCAATAACGTTTCCTTATCTTCTCCTTCAGCCAGGCTTAAGGCGGTAATCAGCATAAAGGTCTTCTTATTGCAAAGAATATCTCCTCCAATCTTCTTTCCAAAGACAGCCGGATCACCATACACATCCAGGTAATCATCCTGCAACTGGAAAGCCAGTCCCATCTTAATGCCAAAATCATAGAGCAACTGCGCATCCTTTTCGGGAGCACCTCCCAAGATGGCACCAATTTTCAAGGCTGCCGCAAGCAACACGGAAGTCTTCAGACGAATCATTTCGATATACTCGTCGACCGTCACATCCAGACGATGTTCGAACTCCATGTCCCACTGCTGTCCTTCGCATACCTCAAGAGCGGTACGGCCAAACACTTCCATCACGCGTTCCACACATTCAAGCGGACATTCCTTCATCATGAACTGATAAGCAAGAATCAACATTGCATCCCCGGAAAGGATAGCCGTATTCTCATCCCACTTTTTATGTACCGTAGGCTTGTTGCGGCGCATATCCGCCTTATCCATCAGGTCATCGTGCAGTAAAGTAAAGTTATGATAAGTTTCAATGCCTGCTGCCTGTGAAAAGATACGGGTCACATCTTCCTTATATAAATTATAAGCCAATAGCATCAGCACCGGGCGCAAACGCTTTCCGCCCAACCCCAATACATACTCAATCGGATCATAAAGTCCCATCGGCTCCCGCATATAAGAAAGGTTTCCGATATATTCGTGAATCTGCTGTAACAATTGTTCGCTTGTCTGTTGTTTCATGGAAATGTAATTTAAGATAAGAGAAAAAAGAAAGGCTGCAAAAATGCAGCCTTCACTTTATTATAACGGTCAATAGATTACTGCAACTTAAAGGTTACAGGCACGGTATATTTTACACGTACAGCTTTACCACGCTGCTTACCTGGTTTCCATTTCGGCATCATCTTGATCACACGGAGTGCTTCCTTATCCAAGTACGGGTCTACACTACGCATAACCACCGGGTCAACAATAGAACCATCCTGATTAACCACGAACTGGATGATTACACGTCCCTGTACACCGTTTTCCTGTGCGATAGTCGGATACTTGATGTTCTTACCGATGAACTTCAAACATTCAGCCATACCACCCGGGAATTCCGGCATTTCTTCTACCACCTGGAAAATCTGCTGTTCTTCCGGTTCTTCTTCTTCTACTTCAACCGGTACATACTTGATTTCCACAGCCTGGTTGTTTTCTTCACTTGACTGGATAGTAGATTCTTCTACGTTTGCATCATTTTCTGCAATCTGAAGAACTTCTTCCACTTTCGGAGCTTCAGGAGGAGGAGGTGCCTGCTTCTGTTCTTCCTGTTCAGTGATAGGAATCATTTCCTCTTCAAAGATTGGTTCGGTGATACCGGTATCGGTAGTGACCTGCTTGTCACGTTCTGTCCATTCGAACGCTACAAACATCGCTGCCAAGATCAGTACGAAACCTACCAATAACCACGTGGTCTTTTTGCCCTCGAGGTCCGCTTTCGGCGATTTCTTGACTTCCATAAATGTGTTTATTAAAGGTTAATACTCTATACGTGGCAAAGGTAGCATAATTCCCCGAAACTCCGACACCCCAACATAAAAATAATGTAAAACAATGCATATTTTTTATTCCGCACTTGAAATAATCAGCATATCGCCTTACGTGTTCTATGTTTCCCTGTGCGGAAACGTAGGGTTCACGCAGGGAAAACCTACGTTTCCGCCATGAGAAACATAGGTTTTCCGGAAAGGAAACGTAAAAAACACAAACAGGTATCCGAATCATTGCTACAACGTTTTTTCATCTCTGGAATCCCAAACGAATTTCTACCTTATATTATAAGGAAGAGACGCCAAAAACTTTATCCAAAACATCCGATATACAAAGGATTTACACTATCTTTGTCAATGCGAAATCTATTTATCGAAGCCGAAACATGAAAAAAATTATTATTGCCATCGACGGATTCTCTTCCTGCGGGAAAAGTACCATGCTAAAGACTTAGCCAAAGAAATCGGATACATCTATATAGACAGCGGCGCCATGTACCGGGCCGTTACATTGTATTGTCTGGAAAACGGATTGTTCAATACCGACGGAAGCATTCAGGAAGAAGCGCTCCGCCAGCAGATGAGACAAATCCAGATTTCCTTCCAGCTCAACCCGGAAACCCAGCGCCCCATGACCTTCCTCAACGGGAAGAACGTGGAAGAACGTATCCGCACCATGGAAGTCTCCTCACATGTCAGTCCGGTGGCAGCACTCGACTTTGTGCGCAAGGCCTTAGTTCAGCAACAGCAGGAAATGGGCAAGGAAAAAGGAATCGTGATGGACGGAAGAGACATCGGAACAGCCGTATTCCCGAATGCGGAACTGAAGATTTTCGTGACAGCCTCTGCCGAGATCCGTGCACAGCGCCGTTACGAGGAACTGAAAGCCAAAGGTCAGGATGCTTCGTTCGAAGAAATTCTTCACAACGTAGAAGAACGCGACCGCATCGACCAGAACCGGGCAGTAAGTCCCCTGCGCAAGGCTGACGACGCGATTTTACTGGACAACAGTCACCTGACCATTGCCGAACAAAAACAATGGCTGAAAGAACAATTTGAAAAAGCTGCACATGCATCACATTGAAATAGATAAGGACTCAGGATTCTGCTTTGGAGTGACGACCGCCATCTCAAAAGCAGAAGAAGAACTGGCAAAGGGCGCACCTCTGTATTGCCTGGGGGATATTGTACACAACGGGCAGGAGTGTGAGCGACTGAAGGAAATGGGATTGATTACCATCAACCACGAAGATTTTGCCCGACTGAAGAATGTAAAAGTCTTGTTGAGAGCACATGGAGAGCCTCCTGAGACTTATGAACTAGCCCGGAAAAACCACATCGAAATCATCGATGCCACCTGTCCGGTAGTGCTGCGCCTGCAAAAAAGAATCAAGCAGGAGTATGACACCACTCCCCACGACAAAGACAGACAGATTGTTATTTACGGGAAAAACGGCCATGCCGAAGTGTTGGGACTGGTGGGCCAGACCGAAGGCAAAGCCATCGTCATCGAGAAGCTGGAAGAAGTCAGCAAACTGGACATGAACAAAGACATCCGCCTGTATTCGCAGACAACCAAGTCGCTCGACGAATTCCGCCAGATAGTGTCCTACATCGAGACCCACATTTCACCGGAAGCCTCCTTCCAGTACTTCGATACCATCTGCCGTCAGGTAGCCAACCGCATGCCGCATATCCGGGAATTTGCCGCCAGTCACGACCTGGTTTTCTTCGTTTGCGGACATAAGAGTTCCAACGGGAAAATCCTCTTTCAGGAATGTAAAAAGGTCAATCCCAACTCTTACCAGATAGACAAACCGGAGGAAATTGACAAGGCCTTATTGTCACATGCACATTCCATTGGAATCTGTGGAGCCACCTCTACCCCTAAATGGTTGATGGAAGCGTGTAAAAAAGTTATAATGGACGAATAATAAAGAAGAAAATCAGTTACAATATAAATTCATATTTGTACTTTTGCTTCATAAAAATCAAACTAACAACTAACAATTATGGGAACTATTAAATGTATTGGTATTCTTACATCCGGAGGAGATGCTCCCGGCATGAACGCCGCAATCCGTGCAGTCACCCGCTCTGCCATCTACAACGGATTACAAGTTAAAGGTATCTACCGTGGGTATAAAGGATTGATTACAGGAGAAATCAAGGAATTCAAGACTGAAAACGTCAGCAATATCATACAATTAGGAGGTACCATCCTGAAAACAGCTCGCTGCCAGGAGTTCCGTACACCGGAAGGCCGTCAGGTAGCTTATGAAACTATGAAACGCGAAGGTATCGATGCACTGGTAGTCATTGGTGGTGACGGTTCGTTGACCGGTGCCCGCCTGCTGGCTCAGGAATTTGATGTACCTTGTATCGGATTGCCCGGTACCATCGACAACGACTTGTATGGTACGGACACAACCATCGGATATGACACTGCCCTGAACACAATTTTGGATGCAGTAGATAAAATACGTGATACCGCTACTTCACACGAACGTTTGTTCTTTGTGGAAGTAATGGGACGCGACGCCGGCTTCCTGGCATTGAACGGTGCCATTGCTGCGGGTGCCGAAGCTGCCATCATTCCGGAATTCAATACGGAAGTAGACCAGTTGGAAGAGTTCATCAACAACGGTTTCCGCAAATCAAAGAGCAGCTCTATCGTGCTGGTAGCTGAAAGTGAAATCACCGGTGGAGCCATGCACTATGCAGAACGTGTAAAGAACGAATATCCGCAGTACGACGTACGTGTGACTATTTTAGGACACTTGCAGCGTGGTGGACGCCCGACCGCACACGACCGTATCATTGCCAGCCGTATGGGAGTAGCCAGCATCCAGGCCCTGATGGAAGGTCAGCGCAACGTCATGATTGGTATCGAAAACGACCAGATTGTGTACGTTCCGTTTGCCAAGGCTATCAAGAACGACAAGCCTATCGACCGCGAACTGGTTAGCGTATTGAACGAATTGTCAATCTAACAAAACAATTCCATATAAAGAATCCCCCTTCAAAAAGCATTTAAACGTCTTTTGAAGGGGGATTTTTGTATACTGTATTTTCTTCTTTTATTTTCTCCGGCGATTTCTGCGGTGCGTACGTGCATGACGTTTATAACGTATCCAGCGGCGGCGAATCTGCCAGGCGCTCAGTCCTACTACCACCAAAAGAATCAGAATCACAATCCCGCTATTCAGGTTGTCGCCTTTTACACGCGACCAGATTTCCAATACATCTACCGTCTTGTCTCCAAAGTCACGTATCATGGCACAACGGGCTATCACAGACTTATCGGGATACTGTGTGTTACGCAGCTTCACCTTCTGTGCCTCCGGACCGAAGAAATAGCTGGCATCGACTTCCTTATCCAGGGTAGAATCAATACAAGCTTCCAGAATTTCCGGGGCAGCAATGGCACTCACATACCCGTTCTCTTCCATGTTACGCAAAGCGATGTCCGGCCTACAAAGGAAGTTGATAAAATAGCTGGCTGCCTTAGGATTCTTGGCATACTTAGGAATTACCCATCCGTCGTACCACACATTGCTACCTTCTTCCGGAATGGTATAGGCAAGGTCCACTCCTACCGTTGCCGCTTCTTCCATAGCCCACTGTGCGTCTCCGCTCCAGGTCATGTTCATCCAGGCCTTGCCTTTGGTCATCATTTCCTTACCAAAGTCTGCTTCCCATCCGGCCACATTCGGCTTCAACAGTTTCAGATATTTTTCCACCGAGTCCATGGAAGCCGGTGAATAGTCGTTCATCAGGTCAGCCACACTGCGGGTACTGTCTTTCAAATCCTCACGATGCGCATACAGCAAAGCCATACCGTACGAATCGCGATAGGCATCCTTCATCAGAATCTTGCCGGAAAAACGTTTCTCCCACAGGCACCCCCATGACTTCAGGTCTTTTTCGGAAACAAACTGCTTGTTATACAGCAGGCCGGCCGTACCCCACATATAGCACACGGCATAACGGCTGGCCGGCAGATCGCCCTTCACCGTCAGTTTATCTATCTGCTGACGGATATAGGGCGCCACTCCGTTCATGTAATTGGGTGAATGAGCAAAAGCCGTATCAATAGGCTGCAACAAGCCTTTGTGCAGCATTCGTTCGATGATATACTCGGAAGGACACACCACATCAAAGTCTTCATGCCCTTTCTCAATTTTTGTCAGCATGATTTCGTTGATGTCAAATGTCTGATACACGATGCGGATATCTTCTCCCGTCTTTTCCTTATAATATTCCTGAAAATCTTCCAGTACGCCTTCACCTATGTAGTCTGCCCAATTGTACACCTTGAGCACGTTTTCGCGCGATTCATTAGCGTTGTAGCATCCTGTCAACAGACAGCACACACACAAAGCCACCCACCAGTTCCACCTTTTCATCTTCTGTTTCATTTATTCTTTGCTTTGTCAGCTCTACGGTTAATAATAATCAGCAGCACCAGTATCACCACAAAAATCACGGCCGACAGCGGACGAAGTTCCGGCGTCAGACCACCCTTACGGGCATCGGCATAAATATAGGTAGAAAGCGTTTCCAATCCCTGATTCCCAATGGTAAACACCGTTACCGCAAAATCGTCGATGGAAATGGTCAGTGCCAGCAGGAATCCGCTTACCATTCCCGGACGGATTTCCGGAACAATCACTTTCCACAAAGCCTGCATCGGAGTAGCTCCCAAATCGAGCGCGGCCTCATACAGGTTCGGATTCATCTGTTTCAGGCGCGGCAACACACTCAGCACCACGTACGGAGTACAGAAGGTGATGTGTGCCAGCACTACGGTAGTAAATCCCTGGGTAATACCTAATGACACAAACAGCAGGAACAAGGAAATACCGGTAATAATATCTCCGTTCAATATAGGATGGTATTGATGAATCCCATGGCTTTCCGGCTGCGGGCCTTCAGATTGTAGATTCCGATGGCAGCCACACTTCCCAACAAGGTTGATACCGTCGCAGCAATAAAGGCAATGGCTATTGTATTTATCAGCGCATTCATCAGGGAATGATGTGCTCCGGTGTTACACAAGGAGCGGTACAGGTTGAGCGAAAAGCCAGTCCAGTTACCCAATACCTTTGCATCGGTAAAGGAATAAATCACAATAATCAATATCGGAGCATACAGCAACAACAGTAATACCCGAAGATAGGTCTGCATCAGCACTTTCTTTACCATACCTGTCCTCCTTTCTCTGAATCACTCTTTTCATCAGAACTAAAGAGTGAAGTGGCCGCAATCAAGAACAGCATAATCAAGGAAAGGGCTGCTCCATAGTTCCACATACTGTTGTTGATATTCTCCTGAATAGTCGTACCAAACAACTTAATGTTGTTCATGGTCAACAATTCTGCAATGGCAAAAGTAGAAATAGTCGGCATGAACACCATCATGATGCCGCTCACTACCCCAGGCATGGACAAAGGGAATACCACCTTCCAGAACACCTGAAAAGAATTGGCTCCCAAATCCTGAGCTGCTTCCACATAACTCGGGTCCATCTTCTGAAGGGTATTGTAAATCGGATAAATCATGAAAGGAATGAAGTTGTAAATCATTCCGAATATCAATGCTCCCTCTCCTAAAGGCAGACTGGCAAAGTCGAACAAAGCTACGGTAGCCAGCGTACGTATCAGGATGTTGACCCACATCGGCAGGATAAACAGCAGAATCAGCGTACGCGAATAGCTTGAATTACTGCGGCTCAGAATCCAGGCTGCCGGATATCCCAGTACGATACAACCTATCGTAGTCAGTATGGCTATACCGATGGAATAAATAAAGGTATTGACTGCTTTCCGAATGGGCAAGGAACTTCCGGAAGTTTTCAAGCGTCATACGACCTGCATCATCGGTAAATGCATATACCACAATCAGCAGAAGCGGAACAATCACAAAAATGATAGAGAAAATGAGATAAGGAAGTGTCCAGCTTCGGCGTGAAAGAAAAAACAAACGCAGTTATTCATCGTTCCTCCTGTTTTACACGTACCCGAATATCTTCAGGAGCAATGGAAATACCCACACGGTCTCCATCATCCCACACATCGTTCGTATCGACAAACACATTCTCATCCCAGTCTGACCATACCGTCAGGTGGTAATGGTTTCCTTTGTACAAAATAAACTTGACTTCTCCGGTCAGCATGCCGTCTTCTGCATTGTCCAGCAAGTTGATTTTTCCGAAATCCACGTCTACCAGCACATCGCCTAATGGCACTCTCTGAAGGTCTACCGGTGCACACTCAAACTCACATCCCAAGAATTCCACATGAGTTTCATCGATAAGCTTGCCTTCAAAGGTATTGCAGATACGCTCTTTCTTCATGATGTGAATATCAAACGGTTTGACCAGCATACCCACTTCGGTTCCGGCCTCGAAAGCGTGATAATCCTGCACCACAAACTCATAGCCGTGGCACAACACCACCATTTCATAGTGTACTCCCTTAAAGATGCACGATTGTACGGTACCACGAAGCTGTGCCATATCCGACACCGGGAATATATACAAATCCTCCGGACGAATCACCACATCCACCGGTGTGTTTTCGCCGAAGCCTTCGTCCACACATTCAAAGTCACGATCGCAGAAATGTACCAACTTATCTTTTACCATGACTCCGTTCAGGATATTACTTTCTCCGATAAAGTCGGCCACGAACGAGTTAATCGGCTCATTGTAGATGTCGGTAGGGGTACCAATCTGCTGGATACGTCCCTCACTCATCACCACGATGGTATCACTCAATGTCAGGGCTTCTTCCTGGTCGTGCGTCACATACACAAAGGTAATGCCCAGCGTCTTGTGCATTTCCTTCAACTCCATCTGCATGTCCTTACGCATCTTCAGGTCAAGCGCAGCCAGCGGCTCGTCCAGCAACAACACCTCCGGCTCGTTCACAATGGCTCGGGCAATGGCCACACGCTGCTGCTGTCCACCCGAAAGCGAATTGACATCGCGGTACTCATAATCGGTCATGCCTACCATTTTCAAGGCAGCCTTTACTTTTTTAAGTACCGTATCCTTTGGCATCTTTTTCAGTTTCAAGCCAAAAGCAATATTGTCATACACATTCAGATGAGGGAATAAGGCATATTTCTGGAAAACTGTATTAACAGGACGCTTGTGAGGAGGAGTCTGGGTAATCTCCTCCCCTGCAATACGAATCACCCCTTCCGAAGCGGTCTGAAATCCCGCTATCAGGCGCAGCAAGGTCGTCTTACCGCATCCCGAAGGGCCCAAGATGGTTACAAACTCTCCCTTTTTGATGGATAAATTGATATTATCCAAGGCTGTTTTTTCACCAAAAAACTTTGATACACCCTTTACCTCTATAATAGGTTTAATTTCACTTTGCATCATTTCTTGAAAATTAGTTCGCAAAGTTACATATTAATTCATTTCACAAGGCATATCACCCTTATTTTCTTCCTTATTTTTAATTACTCCAATAGAAACAAGCTATTTTGAATATTTATTCATCGCTCCTGTTTCAACCCGGAGAAATACATTTCCAATAGTTTTCTGGCTGCCGAGAAAGACGTTGCCCGTCCTTCCAGCACATCTTTTTCCTGCAAGGGAAGCAAGGAAGCAATTTCCGGATTCTGATAGAAGCTGTCGCGCAAATGCTCATTGATGGTTTCATACATCCAGTATTTGGCCTGCTCATTCCGACGGTGTTCAAAATAACCGTTCTTGCGGACGAAGTCGATGTAGGCATACACCATATCCCAGATTTCCTTGACACCGATATTATAGAATCCGGAATACGTCAGCACCTGAGGAGTCCATCCGGATTCGGGAGCCGGAAAAAGATGGAGCGCATTACGGAAATGCGTAGCCGCCAACTGTGCCTTCTCTACATTATTTCCATCGGCTTTGTTGATAATGATACCATCGGCCATCTCCATGATACCGCGCTTGATGCCCTGCAACTCATCGCCCGTACCGGCCAGCTGAATCAACAGGAAGAAGTCTACCATGGAATGCACGGCAGTTTCACTCTGGCCTACTCCCACAGTTTCGACAAAGATTTTATCAAATCCGGCAGCTTCACACAAGATGATGGTTTCACGAGTCTTACGGGCCACACCGCCCAATGAGCCAGCCGAAGGACTGGGACGAATAAAGGATTTAGGATGCACCGACAATTTTCCATTCGGGTCTTATCTCCCAAAATACTTCCTTTGGAACGTTCACTGCTGGGGTCTATGGCTAACACGGCCAACTTTCCTCCTTTTTCTTCAAGTACATGCAGTCCGAATACATCAATCGACGTGCTCTTTCCGGCACCAGGCACTCCGCTGATACCGATACGGATAGAATTACCCGAATAAGGAAGGCATTTTTCAATGACCTCCTGTGCCAGCACCTGATGTTCCGGCTTGACACTTTCTACCAGCGTGACCGCCTGGCTCAGCATGGTCACATCGCCTTTCACAATACCTTCCACATACTCGGCAGCAGAATACTGACGACGTTTGGGTTTCTTTCTCAGATTCAGATAAGGATTAACAATGGAGGGTTGTTCCACTCCCTGGTTCACAGTTAACCCCTTATAAGCTTCGTTGTTTTCGGGGTGTTCCATAAAAGTTTTTATTTTTCGGACGATTTCAGCCGGGCTTTCACACGGATGGTAATCATCGGTTGGTTAGGATCATCGGTAATCATCAGGACACGGGGCGTACCTTTCACACGGTGAAGGTTCTGTGCCAGCACAGTAATCTTCATCTTGGTCGATTCACCCGGTTTCAGCACTCTCTTTTTCAGTTTCACGGCCAAAGCCATGCTGAACACCTGCATATCCTGAATATTCAGGTCAGAGCGACCTGTATTTGAAATGACAATCGTCTGTGACTTCTTTTGGTTGGGTTTCAAATCCACAAATTCCAGTTCCTTAGCCGACAACGTAATCTGAGGAGGATTGTTTTTCTGCTGTTCGGTCAGCTTGGAGAAATCAGGCAACAGAGCCACAGATACAGGTATTTCATTCTCACTGCCGACTTTATCACCCGGGAAGCGGGACAGATAGACAGAAGCACGTGTGATACCTAATTTCGGCAATTTCTCAGAATCCAGTGTTACCAGAAGCTTTCCGGTCTTTCCACGTCCCAGTTTTTCAGGTTCCGCTTTTGCCTCCAGATAAGGAGGAAGGTGCATCAGCACAGGTGAATAAGCCTTGTTGGAAGTATTGGCCACCAACAATTCAATGACCGGGCGGTCTCCCTTATTGACGGATTTAAAATCAAGTTCATCCTGTGTCAACCGGATGGCACCGATAGCATAAGGATGCGTAAAAGAATAGTTCTTGGCATCGGCTGTCACCTCTCCGTTAAAATCCAGGTAAATGGGCAGAGAAGCTGCATTGCAATACACACCCACGTCTTTATAGAAATGCCCGATGGCTTCTGCATCAAACACTACCGTAATCTTTCCTTTTCCTCCGGCAGGTACAGGTTCTTCTGTCCATTGTGCTTGGCACATCCACAGGAGTCGTCACATTGGAAATAACCAATGGCTTGTCTCCTGTATTAGTAAACTGATAAGTCACGGTTGCCGGAGTGCGCCACAACACGTAGCCCAAGTCCTTAGTAGTCATATCAAAGGATATTTTAGGCTGAGCCCATAAGGACATGCAAGCAACAACACACAAAAAAAGAAGGGTATATATTCGTTTCATTGATTTTATTCTTTCTAAATTACGGAAACAAAGATAGGGAGAAAACGGAAACAAGCAAAATCAAGTCTGAAAATTTATTTTCTCCATAACCTCAGAAATTTGTAAAAACGTCCGAACCGGAATCCCGGCCCGGACGTGATTTTATTCGATATATAATGTATATCCTTCCGTATGACTGCCAAACTCAGGAGCGTATACTGACTGTATTTCCGATGTACCTGCCTGATATACTCCCGAACGGTCTACATGCACTTCATATTCAATGACGTAGGTTCCTTTCCGCAAATGATCCATAAAGAAGGTAGTCGCCGCATCACCACTTACCCGATACCGTCCCAAGCCATCGGACCATTCGTAGCCTGAGATTTGCCGCACTGGTTCCATACAGCTGCACGCTCGTCTTTCAAACATACGAAATCCATATCCCGGTCAGCACGGAGAGTCAGGCGCACCGTCAGCTTATCACCAACCTGCAACTTTTCTTTGGCAGACAAGGCCTTACCTTTATATATATATTCACGCGAAACTTGCAGGCCCTTTCCTTCAAATGCCTTCACACGGTCCATATCTTCCAGATATTGTGCATACACAGCCCCCCATCCGGCAGCTTTTCCCGTATGACTTACGGTCAGCGTCTTCACCTCTGCCTCCGCTCCACTTAACGTATGGCTGATACAGCCTAGCCCGTCTTTCGGAGTTTCCAGTGTGACATTACCTGCCACTGCCTGCATCTGTCCGGACTCCGTCAATGCCATGCCATCTGACAGCAAGGCATACACCGCATCCGCCGTAGCCAAAGGTGTATTCCAGCATTGCACCTGCTTTTGCTTCAGCAACCAGATTTTCATTTCCTCCAGCATCTCTTCATCCTTCTCCACACACTGAATAGCCTCCATGGCAGCCACCTGCGTCGGAATGCGGTAACCGTTCCATGCGTATCCGGCTTTCGGCGTATCAAAATAACGTCCCATTTCCGGTGTTACTACCGTATACTCCTTAATCGAACGTACCAGTATTTCTGCCTGCGCACGTTTTCCCTGTGCCTGCAGAATCCGGGCAATCAATGCCTTCTCATATATGGAATAAGTAGCAGAACGGTTTTCCAGTTTAGAGGTTATGTATTCCTTTGCCGCCTTGTTTACTTTTTCTCCTGCCACCGCATCCAGTGATGCAATATACAGATACCTCACCGCCAGCTCACTTGGCCATTGCGGGCTTTTGTTACGAGCCTCGTTTTTCTTCAGGTTCTCACATTCCTGACAGAAAGCACTTTCCAGGTAATTCAGACCTTTCAAGTACATGCCAGCCACTTCCGCATCCGCCATGATATGCATGGATTTCAGCCGGGCCAGCAGTTCCACCACCTGCGTAGTAACCAACCGGTTTCCCTGCATGCCGTTGAACCAACTCCAGCTTCCATCCCCTTTTTGCAAGGCCTCAATTTTTCCACGGTCTGCTCCATGCGGTAATTCATCGTATTCAGGTCGAACAACAATCCCATCCGTTGTCTCTGCTCCTGTTCATCTGCGCCTGAGCAGCAGCCAGTTCGCAGGCA
>ENA-OPZC01000128-OPZC01000128.1-human-gut-metagenome-genome-assembly--contig:-NODE-128-length-15103-cov-1.717748_pt1 | contig 15103 bp, 13 predicted proteins | sample MGYA00242477_ERZ504491 | MGnify/ENA primary metagenome ERZ504491 (study PRJEB26092, sample SAMD00036249) | human gut metagenome | host: Homo sapiens | study: EMG produced TPA metagenomics assembly of... | reverse complement strand
CCATAAATAACCGATTTCATACTCCTATTTATTGGGTATAAATAGGGACATTCAGTAAATAGTATAATTAGCCAACTAATTCATACACAAAGTATTGCGAATTAGTTGGCTTTTTGTATCTTTAGGTATTCCCCCGAAAATAAGGTTTGGCAGCCAAAACGGGGGAAATATTCCAACAAAGATATGGCTAAGATACAAAATATTTCAGAAATTCACCCTACTTTGGGCTTTACAGAATTTGATGTTCAGGAAAAATATCGCAAGAGTTTTAATGAGAGTGAACTTGGCAGGCTTCACTCGGTGTTTCCGTTTGAACGTATGGCAAAAGCCATAGGCCTGTGTGAACAGCGTCTTGGACGCAGGAATATTTTCTGTCCTTCGGCAAAGATTGCTCTTATGGTCCTGAAAGCCTACACCGGATTCTCCGACAGACAACTGGTGGAGCATCTGAATGGCAACATACACTATCAGATGTTCTGCGGAATCATGATAGACCCGTCCTTCCCCATAACCAACTACAAGATAATCAGTGCTATCCGTAATGAGATGGCATCCCGTCTTGACATTGATTCCCTCCAGGAAGTACTGTCCTCACACTGGAAACCTTATCTTGAGAACCTTCACGTGTGCATGACCGATGCCACGTGCTATGAAAGCCACATGCGTTTCCCCACGGATATGAAACTTCTCTGGGAAAGTCTCGAAGGCTCTACAGGCATATCTGCAAGCATTGCGGGGAACTTGGCATAAGGCGTCCGCGTAACAAATACAAGGATGTGGCGGAATCCTATCTTTCCTATTGCAAGAAAAGAAAAAGGAAGGCTTCAAGAACACGGATGCTCAAGCGTCGTATGATCAGGCTTCTTGAAAAACTAATCAGTCAAAGAGACGGGATTCACTGCCGGTACGGTACTTCACTCCGCTATACACAGGATTACCGAAAGCGGCTTTCCATCATCAGAAAGATTCTTGTACAGGAAAAGGAAATGTTTGAAGGGAAGAAAGTTAGTGACCGTATCGTCAGCATTGACCGTCATTATGTACGTCCAATAGTAAGAGGAAAGGAAACAAAATCCGTTGAATTCGGTGCAAAGGTTAACAACATACAGATAGACGGTATATCGTTCATCGAACACCTCTCGTTCAAGCTTTTAACGAAGGTATACGCCTGAAGGACTGCATCCGCATGCAGCAGAAGCTCATGAATGTGAGGGTAAGATGCGTGGCTGCCGATTCCATATATGCCAATAATGCCAACAGAAAGTTCTGCACGAAATATGGGATATCCACTTCCTTCGTACGCAAGGGAAGGGAGACAAAGGATGAGCCCTTGAGGAAGGTGCTCAGAAGTGAACTCTCCAAAGAAAGGGCCACCCGGCTTGAAGGAAGCTTCGGCACTCAAAAGCAGCATTACTCGCTCTCCAGAGTAAAGGCACGGAACAGGAAGACGGAAATCCTGTGGATTTTCTTCGGAATACATACGGCAAATGCCGTACTGATGATAGACAAGGTCACGAGCAGAACAGCTAAAGCGGCATGACATGAATTTACAGACAGGAGCAGAAGAGGTCATCAGACTTCTTCCGAAACGTCATGTCCAACAGATAGGATTATGTGAAAAAACACAGAAAAAGAGCAATAATAATGGCATATAAAGTGATTATACTCTATCGACTTTATATGCCATCTTATTTTTTAGGGACATTTACTGAATATCCCTACTTATTCATACACAAAGCGGTATTCATCATTGTAATAAGATGTAGACTCTGAAACATGATTTCCATGTTCATCCTCCTGGTATGAATACAAAGTACACTTGCCAGTAATTACATCCAGATAATTATCTTCCGTAAAGCTATATGCAAAAGGAGCCCATGTATCTTCATGTATCACTTCCGGTTCTCCCGGTTCCGGCATACGATATCCCCAGTCCACAACATCTTTCGTTACCAGATTCTTACTACCTTTACCCATCATACGCAACATATAAAGCATGGACACCATGTCATCATATTCATAAGTATGACTGCCGAACAACGGACGAACCACTACATTAAAATCAAAGTAAGGCGTTGCATTCGGATATTCAGTATATGCATAACTCATATAGCTTTCATCCGAAAATTCTCCCTCCGTCGACATCAGGTTGCCATTCTGCCAGTTCAATTGCAGAATAGACCTATCCGAAGCACGTCCCATCCTGCCAGAAGATACTCCCGGATCGATTGCCACATTGCCATCTTCCTCATCCCCATCTTCATGGTCACCTGGATAATAGTCATAATCTTCTTGTATCTGCTGAAGATAACCGTCGGAATAAATAAACATCCACAATGTATGCTGCTCAGAAGAAGATTCCTTTTTCTTATACAACTGTGATACATAACCCTCTGAGTTCAATGTAATCACATACGATTCATCCGATTCATATCCGGAAAGTGTTTTCAGGTCAATCCACATCTGGTTTTCCTGATAGGTAAACTGATAGATTCTCTCTGTGAAATATCCCTGTGTATCGCCTTGGTAACTAATGGTTTTCAAGGCTGCCAACTTTCCGCTCTCATTATAAGTGAGTTTCCCAATAGACTTAGTATAGCTGTCCGGATACAAGCTGCTTGAATTTGTAATCTCATAACGAACCAGACGCTTTTCTTTCGGGGCAGGAGTTTCTCCTGCTTCTGTGGTAGCTTTCTGCTCTACGGTAATGGTTATCACATCGTTACCACAACGAATTTCGATGGTAGCCTTCCGGTCCTTTCCGGTCAGGTTCTCTATCAATGTCAAGGTCAAGGTATATTCACCAGGACCTCCGCTATAGGCACTCAATTCCAGCCATTCCACTTTTCCCGAAGCAGCCTTGGTTGCAGCTTCTGTCACAACTTCTGTTACTGTGGCTGTCCAGTCGGACAAAGCTGTAAAACTGATTCCACCCTGATTCGTTACCTCATCGGCATAAACCACCTGAGTAGTTTGTGTGCCTTCTTTCAAAGTCAGATTTGTGGGAGTCTCATCCTTTTCACTACATCCTGAAACTAAGATTACTCCCCACAGACAAACAACTGACAATAAAAAACTTAACTTGTTTTTCATAATTCCCATTTTTGAATGTTTTCTTTTACAAAGAAAAGTTTTTCATTTAAGGTATACATCACCGGAAACCGTGAATTCCTCCCTCGCAAACCACAAATTTGCCTTATCCATTCTTCCAAACTTCAGGACAAATTCTCTGTTTCACACTGTGAAATACAAAAACCACAGTGTGGGATATATATTTCACAGTGTGGGATACAAATTTCACTGTGTGAAACAGAGAATAAACAAGGGCGTTTGAAAGAATATTTCAGGAGAAAAGAAAGAACAGTCCACCTACCCCGTAGATTCTCCATCTTAAGAACAAAAAAGGGGTATATGAACCTTGCAACAGTTCATATACCCCCATTTATAGAGATTGTGAATTATCGTCTGTAGTTTACCACACGTTCACACGGTTTTCAGGAGCTACATACAACGGATCAGACGGTGTGATGTGGAAGGCATCGTACCAAGCCTGAATGTGAGGCAACGCTCCGTTTACACGCCATTTACCCAATGAGTGAGGGTCTGACTTAGTGTACACACGAATCTGTTCGTCGCGGATATTACCAGCCCACAAAGTAGCATAAGCCAGGAAGAAACGCTGTTCCGGAGTGAAACCGTCGACTACGCCAAGCGGAGCATCCTTAGTTGCATTCTGGAAAGCCAGATAAGCTACGTTCAAACCTCCGTGGTCGGCCAGGTTTTCGCCCAGTGTCAGTTCACCGTTAGCCTGCAGGCCCGGCAATACTTCAATCTTGTTGAAGAAATCCACCATTACCTGTGCACGTTCCTTGAAACGGTCAGCATCACCCGGAGCCCACCAGTCGGTCAGGTTTCCGTCTTTGTCGAACTGACGGCCCTGGTCATCGAATCCATGCGTCATTTCGTGACCGATTACTACACCGATGGCACCATAGTTGGCAGCATCGTCAGCTTCCATGTTGAAGAACGGCGGCTGAAGAATAGCAGCAGGGAAACAGATTTCGTTAGTTGACGGATTATAGTAGGCATTGACAGTCTGCGGAGTCATCAGCCATTCATCTTTGTCAACCGGCTTACCAATGCGGCTGTACATATCATTGAATCCCCATTCTGAAGCACGGCATACGTTAGCCCAGTAAGAATCGTTTTTGATTTCCAGTTTAGAATAGTCTTTCCACTTGTCAGGATAACCTACTTTTACATGGAAGGTAGCCAACTTTTCGTGTGCTCTGATCTTAGTGCTGTCGCTCATCCATTCCTGTGCATCAATACGTTCACCCAAGGCAGTCTGCAAGTTCTTCACCAACTTCACCATACGTTCTTTGGCAGCAGCAGGGAAGTATTTTTCCACATACATCTCGCCTACCAGCTCACCCAGCATACCGTTCACTGAGTTTACAGCACGTTTCCAGCGCGGCTGATTTACCTGGCGTCCTGACAAGACCTTGCCATAGAAATCGAAACGGGCAGCTACAAAGTCATCGCTCAGACAAGAAGCTGCTGCATCCAGCAGGTTGTATTCCAGATAAGATACATGTTTAGACAACGGAAGTGTATTCATCAGGCGAGCTACTTCCTGAATCGGCTCTACCTGTTCTACGTTCAGTTCTGCCGGAGCCTGAATACCCAAACCTTTCATATAGGCATCCCAGTCAATTCCGGCAATGGTCTTCTTCAGTTCATCGAAAGACATTTTGTGGTAGTTAGCTTCCGGGTCACGAAGTTCTGTTGCACTGCGTGAAACTTTAGCAATGGCAGTTTCGATTTCCATCACATCAGCCACTTTCTGCTGTGCATCTGCTTCAGAGAAGCCAGCCAGCTGGAACAACTTGCCGATGTAAAGTTTATACTGTTCACGAATATTCTGAGTGATGCTGTCGGTATCCAGATAATATTCCTTTTCACCCAAGTTGATACCACCCTGTCCCATCTGGAAGATGTTGAGTGAGCTGTTCTTAGGGTCAGCATATACATAGCTGTGGAAATAGGTACCGATACCGATATGAGCCATTTCAGTCATCATCGGCACGATTTCACTCTTGTCTTTCATGCCGGCAATCTTGTCGAGCATAGCCTTCACCGGTTCTGCACCCTGCTTGTTCAAGGTTACGCTGTCCATAGCCATGTTATACAAGTCACCGATTTTCTGTGCGGCAGAACCAGCCTGATTATTTTTCTGCGCAGCCAGTCCTTCAATCAGTTCACGCAACTGCTTCTGGCTGTTTTCAAACAGTTCATCAAACGTGCCGTAACGAGAATATTCGGCAGTCAGCGGATGTGCATCGTTCCATCCTCCACATGCGTAACGGAAAAAGTCCGTACCGGCAGACACGGTAGTATCCATGTTTGCCAAATCAATGCCAGAAGTGCTTTTCGCTTCCTTCTGTCCAGCGCAGCTTGTCAGCATAGCAAATGCCAACGTAGCTACGGCTACATAATTCTTCTTGTTCATAAATGCGTTATTTTAATCAAGTCTCTCTTATTTATTTCATTTCTTCCAGTTCCGACAGCAGCAGTGTCCATTCCTCTTCTGCCTCCGCAATCTGTTTTTTCAGCTGCTGGTGCTGCTCGTACAGCTTCATATCGGAAGCACCTTCAGGAGTAGCCATCTGTTCCTCTAGTTGTGCCACCTGCTCTTCCAGTTTCTCAATCTTTGCCTCGCAGTCGGCCACCTGCTTCTCCAGCTTGCGGATTTTCTTGTTCAGCTCCTTCTGCGCTTCATACGAAAGTTTGCTTTCACTCTCTGCAGGCTCTTCTTTCTTGGGCGAAGCGGTCTGCGGAGATTGAGACAACTGAAGTTCATTCAGATTCTCCATTTTCTTCTTTTGCAGGAAATCGTAGATTCCGCCGATATGTTCCTTCACCAGTCCGCCACCAAATTCGTACACCTTGGTCACCAGTCCGTCAAGGAACTCACGGTCGTGAGATACCACGATGACCGTACCGTCGAACTCTTTCAGGGCTTCCTTCAGCACATCCTTCGAACGCATATCGAGGTGGTTGGTCGGCTCGTCCAGAATCAGGAAGTTCACCGGCTCCAGCAGCAACTTAATCATAGCCAGACGACTGCGTTCACCTCCTGAAAGCACCTTTACTTTCTTTTCGGAAGCCTCTCCTCCAAACATGAAGGCACCTAAGATGTCTCTAATCTTCAGACGGATATCTCCTTTTGCCACACGGTCGATAGTATCAAAGACAGTCACGTTTTCATCGAGCAGCTGTGCCTGATTCTGTGCAAAATAGCCAATCTGTACATTGTGTCCGATGGTCAGTTTTCCTTCATAGGGAATCTCGTCCATGATACACTTCACCAGTGTAGACTTACCTTCACCGTTCTTACCCACAAAGGCCACCTTTTCACCCCGATGGATGGTCAGGTTCACATCGTGAAAAACCACGTGGTCGCCATACGCCTTTTTCACATTCTCACAAATCACCGGATAGTTACCGGAGCGCATGGAAGGAGGGAACTTCAGACGAAGTGTAGAAGTATCTTCTTCGTCAATTTCAATAGGTACGATTTTCTCCAGCTGCTTGATGCGGCTCTGCACTTGTACAGCCTTCGTAGCCTTGTAACGGAAACGTTCGATAAAATCTTCCGTGTCTTTTATTTCTTTCTGCTGATTCTCGTAAGCACGCAACTGCTGTTCACGGCGTTCCTTACGCAGCACGACAAACTCATCGTAAGCTACCTTGTAATCGTATATCCGTCCGCAGGAAATTTCAATGGTACGGTTGGTCACGTTGTTAATGAATGCCCGGTCGTGACTTACCAGACTACCGCACCGGAACTCATCTTCAGAAAATTCTCCAGCCACTGGATACTCTCAATGTCCAGATGGTTGGTCGGCTCGTCGAGCAACAGCACATCGGGACGACGCAACAGAAGTTTCGCTAACTCAATACGCATACGCCATCCCCCGCTGAATTCAGAAGTAGGACGGTCAAAGTCTGTACGGTTGAATCCCAATCCCGTAAGCGTACGTTCTATCTCTGCACGGTAGTTGGTTCCTCCCATCATCAGGAAACGTTCGTTCTCATGGGTAAACCGCTCTATCAGCTCATGATAGCTTTCAGAATCATAATCCGTACGGTCAGCCAGTTCCTGGTTCATTTTCTCCAGTTTTTCCTGCATCTCAAAAATATGCTCAAAGGCCATCTCGGCCTCAGCCATTACCGTACGTGTATCGCTCAGTATCATGACCTGTGGCAAATAACCGATGGTAATGCCTCTTTGTACGGCTACCACTCCCTCTGTAGGCTGCTGCAATCCGGCCAGGATTTTCAGCATAGTCGATTTTCCGGCACCGTTCTTTCCTACCAGTGCAATACGGTCTTTTTTGTTGATAACAAACGATACATCTTCAAACAGCGGAGTAGTTCCAAACTCCACTTTCAGTCCTTCTATTGAAATCATGCGAATTTATTCTTCTACATTACAAAGTGACGGCAAAGTTACAACTTTCCGAGCACAGCAATGACAGACAAGCTGTTAATTTTTCAAAGCGTCGGACTCTCCCTCCGATTTACGCTGCAAATACAACTGGTAGGAATTGACTACATTATGCCACACACTGTAGAATCCTGCCGCAACGGCCGTCACAGGAGTGAAGAAAGTGTAGCCCATCCAGATGGCAAATACCGTATTTTTCTGCCCCAAGGCCTGTCCGGAGCTGATGGAATCATCGTAACGACGTCCTATTTTTTTCCCGAAATAGAACTGCAGGGCACAGCAAACCAAGGAAACGCCTCCCAATCCGGCCTGGTACCAGAAAGACACATCACTGTGTACGATACTCTTCACCGTTACTCCAATAGCCAATGTCAACGCCACAGCCCACAGATAAAAAGAAAGTTCATGATACTGTCCTAACTTGGCATGTACTTTCGGAAGTAAAGCCCGCAGTAAAATAGCTGCCAGGAACGGACAAAGCAATAAAGGGAACACCTTTCCCAAAATCAGCGCAAACGAACTGCCAAAATTCAGTTCCGGATGCGGGTGAACTAATGGAAGTACCAGCGGCACCAAAATAGCCGCCAGCAAATTGACTAAAATGGTATAGGTGGTCAGATGGGCTGCATCTCCTCCTAACTTGCGTGTAACCACCGCAGCCGCTGTAGCCGTAGGACAAATCAGGCAAATCATAGCTCCTTCCACCAATATACGAGCCGAGAAATCCGGGAAAATCACCAGGAGCAATCCCAAAAGTAAGAAACTTGCTCCCTGAATCAGCAGCAAACGCCAATGCCAGGCACACAACTTCAAATCGTGCACATTGATTTTACAGAATGTAAGAAAAAGCATCAGGAAAATCAATACCGGCTGTACAATATCGATGGCATGAGCCACAAAGGGCTTGGTAGGTGCAAGAAAAGGGATATTGACATACACAAAGTACAGAATGACTCCCATTGCCATGGCTATGGGCAACGTCCAATTTTTACAAAAACGTAGAATATTCATTGTTAATCCACTATAGTGAAACAAACCTGCCAGCGCAGAGTGAAAGAAAAAGGATGTTGCAATCGGCCATCGACAGGCTACGGTTTGCAAATCCTTTGTATGGTCTTATGCCTCTCCCATTTTACAGAAAGAAGCATATCAGAGGTGTCAATTACTTACAGTTGCCAGTGCAACGAGGTTTGATTTGTTTGAAGAAATCATTACCCTTGTTGTCTACCAAGATGAATGCCGGGAAGTCTTCTACTTCAATCTTCCAGATAGCTTCCATACCCAGTTCCGGATATTCTACACATTCAATGCTCTTGATATTGTTCTGAGCCAAGATGGCAGCCGGACCACCGATAGAACCCAAATAGAAACCACCGTGTTTCTTGCAGGCATCTGTTACAGCCTGGCTACGGTTACCTTTAGCCAACATAATCATAGAACCACCGTGGCTCTGGAACAAGTCTACGTACGGGTCCATACGACCAGCAGTAGTCGGGCCCATAGAACCACAAGCCATACCCTGCGGAGTCTTAGCCGGACCAGCATAATAAATAGGATGATCCTTGATATACTGAGGCAGGTCTTCACCACGATCCAGACGTTCTTTCAGTTTGGCATGTGCGATGTCACGACCTACGATGATAGTACCGTTCAAAGACAGACGAGTAGCTACCGGATATTTATCCAGTTCAGCCAGGATTTCCGGCATCGGACGGTTCAAGTCAATCTTCACTGCATTGCCTTCACCAGCCTTACGCAATTCTTCCGGAATCAGTTCGCCCGGATTTGAATCCAGTTTTTCAATCCAGATACCGTCTTTGTTGATTTTACAACGGATATTACGGTCAGCAGAGCAAGATACGCCCAAACCTACCGGACAAGAAGCACCGTGACGCGGCAAACGGATGATACGTACGTCGTGTGCATAGTATTTACCACCAAACTGAGCACCCAGACCGATGCGGTGTGCTTCTTCCAATACCTGTTTTTCCAGTTCTACATCGCGGAATGCGCGTCCGTATTCATTACCAGTAGTCGGCAGGTTATCGTAGAAACGAGTAGAAGCCAATTTCACAGTCAACAGGTTCTTTTCAGCTGATGTACCACCAATTACAAATGCAATGTGATAAGGAGGACAAGCTGCAGTTCCCAAAGTCTTCATCTTTTCAACCAGGAACGGAACCAGTGTAGCCGGATTCAAGATAGCTTTTGTTTCCTGATACAAGTAAGTCTTGTTAGCAGAACCACCACCCTTTGTTACGCAAAGGAATTCATACTCCATACCCTGAGTAGCTTCGATGTCAATCTGAGCCGGCAAGTTGCAGCGAGTATTCACCTCTTCGTACATAGTAAGCGGAGCGTTCTGAGAATAACGAAGGTTTTCTTCTGTATAAGTCTTGTACACACCCAGAGAAAGCGCTTCTTCATCACAGTAGCCAGTCCAAACCTGCTGTCCTTTTTCACCGTGGATAATTGCTGTACCGGTATCCTGACAGAAAGGAAGTACGCCTTTGGCAGCTACTTCTGCATTACGCAGGAAAGTCAAAGCTACATACTTGTCGTTGTCGCTTGCCTCCGGGTCAGTCAGAATCTTTGCCACCTGTTCGTTGTGAGAGCGGCGCAACATGAAAGAAACATCGCGGAAAGCCGCATTGGCCATCGCAGTCAAACCTTCTTTTTCGATTTTCAGGATGGGTTTTCCTTCAAACTCGCTTACAGACACATAGTCTTTTGTAAGCAAATAGTATTCAGTTGTATCCTTGCCATGTTCAAACATTGGCTGATACTTGAATTCGGGTGTTGCCATAATACATTAAATTAATTGTGAGTTATTAGTGGACACAAAGTTACAAAGTATTATTGAAATTTTTCCTTAATTCCTACAAAAAGTTATCTGTAATTCTTCTTACTCTTCTATTGCACGAATCAGGTCCTTTTGCAGTACATCTACCCCGGGGAATCCCACATAACGTCCCTGCAATTTTCCGTCATGACTGATAATCAGATAAGCCGGAATTCCAGTTACTCCATAAGAGGTGCACAAGTACTTCCATTGTGAGTCAGTAAGCCGATAGTGTACTCCCGTCATCTTGGACAGATTTGATTTCCAGATATTTTCGGGGGAAGAAGGTCCCGTCAGATAAATATATACGATGTCTTTTGATGACAGATTTTTCTTCAACGGTACCATAGACTGCATACTTTTTTTACAAGGACCGCACCACGTAGCCCAGAAGTCTATCAAGATGGCACGCCCTTTATGAGGAGCAATAATCTTAGGAAGAATATCCGCTCCTTCTACCTGCGCATCCAGCGAAGCAATCACCGCTTCTTTCACCGACTCCATCCGTTCGGCATTCTGCTGAAGTGCTTCTGCCACAGCTTCCACATACATACGAATTTCCGGAAAATTCACCGTTTTCAGCACTTTCCGGTCATCAGAAGACAAAGAAGAGGAAGCAGTAATCCGGGTACAGATGGGCATCACCTGCTCATAGTCAGATTGTAACCTGGAAGCGACCTCCGGACTCTCCATCAAACCTTTTTCTACAGCACGATAGGCATTCAGTGCAGCAGAAGAAGGGGAACTGGCCAGCTCCCGGTTAATAGTCTCAGCTGCTCCGTCAAACCAGGCCTTCTGTTTTTTCTCGTAACGTTTACCCAGCAAACGGGAAGCAGACATGCTCAGGCGAGGAAGATTGATATACACCGTCACCTCTTCGTCGGGCACAAGAAACAGTTTCAAAACCGCTTCGTTCAACCGCAATGCCGTCAAAGTTGGTTGCAACAACTCTGCTTCCAGATGAAACGAGCCATCCTGACGGACTTTAATGCTTTGCTTCCACTCCTTAGGGAAAAGACCGTCTTCATATTCCAATTCCGTGAACAATGACATTCTAGGATCATATCCTAAAATATAACCGTTTACTACAGCCTTTCCTACTGCCAATCCCGGCTCTGGAATTTCATTGCTCCGTTCCGGCTTATCTGTAGTAAGGTAATTAGGCACATACACATAAGGTTCTTCCCTACTCAACTGGATGCCAAAGATGTTCCATCCCATCTCCGGCTCGATAAAATCCACTTCATGCACATCCGAAGGAACCGGTGAAAAAGAAAGAGTTACCTCCAAGGTCCCATTCTCTTCGATTACTTCCGGCTCAGTCACTCCATCAATGGAAATACGTTCCGCCTCACGAAGCTGTGCCATCCCTCCATCAGCCCATTTCAATGCTGCTTTTGAAGAAATGACAACCGGAGTTCCCGGCTTACCATACATCACCGCATCGACCTGAGTCTGTTCACTAGTCTGGATAATCCGTCTGAATTCTATCTCCGCCGTATTCGACAAGACGAAACCCGGACATTCCATCACCTTTCTTCTATTGGCCTGCATCTGCAAAGCCATGAAACAAACGCAAAGCAAACATATATATCTGCATATTCTTTCCATACGCAGTACCTCCCATTTTACAATAAATTCTTTACACGTTCTATCAGTTCGTTTCCAAGCTCCGTTTTTACCTTTATATGTTCCAGCACCGCTGTCACAAACGGATTGCTTTCGAACACGCCACGTACTTCTTCAAAGTCGCGCATCTTTTCCTCACTGCTTCCATCTGCTCCGAATCCGGTCATGGAAGTCAACGAAAATTCCTTCTTGGCATCTTCGTACACCATTTTATCCAGCCCCACTACGGCTTCCTGCCACTGACGTACGATAGCCACGATGTCTGCCGCTGTAATCGTATCAGCCTGCAAGCCATAGAAATCAAGCATTTTTTCATAGGCCCATGTCCATTCATACGTATAATAATTGGCGTGCATTTCTGCAAAACGGTCGTGTATCTCATCCACACTGTTCAAACGGTCACACTCAATATCTTCCATCAGGCGTTCTATCTCACTCTTCGGGGCAATCAGTCCGGAAATATCCACCCATTCTCCTGTTCCAATCGGCGTATCCGGAACCAGACGAGCACGGATTTCTTCATCAGAAGCAAAATGAATGGCTTCCAGACGCTTGATGACAGAGTTTCCCAGAAATTTATGGATAGCAGTCTCATAAAACTTGATTCCCTTATTCAGTGCCGAATTTTTGATTTTCGCACTTTGATAAGAGTAAATCTCGGAAGTTTCCCCCGACACACGAGCCAGTTCCTTCAAAATCTGTCGGCCAGTCATCATCTTCTGAATAGTGTACGGACTCAACAAGTTATAATTAATCTGGTCCAAACGGTTCGGGTCTTTCCGCTGGTCACGTTTAGGCCACTTCTGCGCATCACGAATTGTACCTACACTCCGCAAATTGACACCCGGCACCAGATAAGTTGTATTCTTTTCCTCTATCAAATAAGAAAAAGGCAGATTCGAAGTATCCGGATGAGTGACATGACGTCCCATCACCAGTGAGAAGGCACCAATACGGGCGGGCCACAGGATATAAGAATCAGAAGTGGTCTTAGCACCTCGTTCCAATGCCCCCTGATGAATCGGCCCTAACTTATACATGTGGTTACTCTGGTTAGAGCCTGAACCTGCATTCATGAACGAGAACATGCCGGCAATAAGCAATGTAGACTTATGGTGCGTTACGGTAAAAGGTCCGGCAAAAATGGCACAAGCCTCTCCATTTTCCTCCTGACAATTACTGAAGAACAATGAATCAGAAGCCGAATAGGTATGTCCCAAATGACAAGCCTGTCCCACAAAACAGCGTGTAAGCATCGTGCCATCTTCTACGTGTGAGCCACTTGAGATGATAAAATCATCACAAATCACTCCGTAACCGATATGCACCGGTGCATGCTCATTACTATTGATGCTTCCATTCTTCAAACGGCCGGCACCCTCAATCTGACAATAATCTCCAATCCGTACATTCTTGATGTAACCGGCATTCACTATCATTACATGACTCCCGATAGTACCCGTATCTGACGCATGTGACTCTGCATAAGACTCAATAATCTTCCGCATTTTCTCAATCAGTACCGGGCGATGACGATAAAGAGCCATGATATAAGCCTGATGAGCAGAAAGACGGTCATGAATAATCACCTCACGTCCGCCAGTCTCATTCAAAACTGAGACTTCTACTCCATTCCCAAAACGGCTATGGCAATCCACCAGGATGATATCTACATTCTCGATAAAGGTATCATGCCCTATTTCATAGTTGGCAATGTAATTCTTTACATTCTCAATGTAGCAGTTGTCACCCACCGTTACATTGTGCAAGGTTGCATAATATACACCAGAATGTTTGGCCATTCCACCAGCCAAAGTAAACTCTTTTTCAAAAACGCCCAGTCGCACTTTTCCCGAAAAACGGGTGTGATGAATATAATCCGTATGAAAATCATCGGCCACTTCTACACCACTCCAATCGGAAGCTATACAGTGCTGCGCCTCCAGTCGTGCGATTTCTTCTTTTGTCAGTAAACGATAGTGTTGTGTCATATTTTCTTGTAGTTATTCTTCGTCGTATGTCTGATATAGAAAATCATTGTAAGGATACTTCTGCACATGCAGTTCCTTTACCTTTTTATATAATAAATCACGGAACTGATCAATGTTGGTCTTCTCACGTGCGGAAATAAAGATACAATTATCATTTAGTTTCGCCATCCAGGTATGCATCAGTTCCTCCAGCGTGATATTTTCTTTCGTCTTCGGAGTCAGGTCATCCTCGGCCTTTTCTACATACGTATAGGCATCTACCTTATTAAATACAATCATACTCGGCTTTCCACCTGCACCCAAATCGGCAATTGTTTTCTCTACCACCTGAATCTGTTCCTCAAAATCCGGATGTGAAATATCTACCACGTGTACCAGCAAATCCGCTTCACGTACCTCATCCAGCGTAGATTTAAACGAATCGACCAAGTCAGTCGGCAATTTCCGGATAAATCCTACCGTATCCGAAAGCAAGAAAGGCAAGTTTTCGATAATGACTTTACGCACGGTGGTATCGAGCGTAGCAAACAATTTGTTTTCCGCAAAGACCTCACTCTTGGCCAGCAGGTTCATCAACGTCGATTTACCCACGTTGGTATATCCCACCAATGCCACACGAATCATGCGTCCACGGTTCTTGCGCTGAGTAGACTTCTGCGTATCAATTTCTGCCAGACGCTGTTTCAGCAGAGCCATACGATTCAAGATGATACGACGGTCCATTTCCAACTGAGTTTCACCCGGACCACGCAAACCTACAGAGCCTTTACCACCTCCGGCACCGGAACCACCACCCTGACGTTCCAAGTGCGTCCATAAACGCTGCAAACGCGGAAGCATATACTTATACTGCGCCAGTTCCACCTGCGTCTTGGCATTGGCTGTCTGTGCACGCATCGCAAAAATATCAAGAATCAGTGAAGTACGGTCCAGAATCTTCACTTTCAGTTCATTCTCAATGTTACGGATTTGCTTGGCCGAAAGTTCATCATCGAAAATCACCATCCCGATTTCCGTCTCTTCACTCTCGTTCTGCAACTCCAGGTATTCTTTCACCTCCTGCAACTTACCTTTACCCACGTAAGTCACCGAGTTCGGCGTATCCAGTTTTCTGTGTAAAACGTTTTA
>ENA-OPZC01000125-OPZC01000125.1-human-gut-metagenome-genome-assembly--contig:-NODE-125-length-15193-cov-1.700850_pt1 | contig 15193 bp, 15 predicted proteins | sample MGYA00242477_ERZ504491 | MGnify/ENA primary metagenome ERZ504491 (study PRJEB26092, sample SAMD00036249) | human gut metagenome | host: Homo sapiens | study: EMG produced TPA metagenomics assembly of... | reverse complement strand
ATCATATCAGATTGTAAAAGGGCTCGTTAACTCTAAGAACAAACTAAAAATAAATACAGTAGAAGCAGGTGGATATGCTATAAGTCTATTTGAAGTTACAACTTCAGACGAAATGAAGGGGTTGAAAAAGCTATCTGTATCGCCTATAAAATAATATTTTATTATAATAATTAATTAGAACTTTGATGTTAGCACCTCTGTGAGGTTAGATTTACAGAGGTGCTTATTCTTTTTTAGGATGAAGAACTTTACTCTATATGATATAAATTAATTGTGTATTGGAATAGATTGTAAGGTTAGAGGATTATAACTATAAATCATAAGCCTATGTTTAGATATATTGTTGGATGGTTGTTTCTAGCTGTGTCAGTCGTAGCGCAAGCTGCAGTGCCTGTTTGTAAGTCATTTTCGCAACAAGGACGTGAAGTAACATTTCATTTGGATAATGGAGCAGCTTTTCAATTGAAATTGTGTGGGCAATCCGTAGTTCGGATATGGTATTCTCCAGATGGGAAATTACAACGGTTAAATTCTTCGTTTGCTGTTATTAATGAAGAATTGGAAGATGTGGGAGTAGTCAATGTGAATGAGGAAGCGTCTTGTTATGAGATTTTTACACCTGTATTGAGAATACGCGTTAATAAATCCCCCTTGAAACTCCAGGTTTTTGATAAATATCAAAAGCTTATTTTTAGTGATTATGGTGATGGCCGGACTTGTGAAGGTGAAAAGAAGGTGGAATATAAAATGATGAGGCGTGATGAGCATTTTTTTGGATTGGGAGAAAAAACCGGTAAATTAGATCGACGAGGGGAAACATATAAAATGTGGAATAGTGATCGGCCTTGCTATGGTGTAGCTGATGATCCTTTATATAAGAGTATTCCGTTTTTTATGAGTAATTATCGTTATGGTATATTTTTAGATAATACTTATAAAACAGAGTTTAAGTTTGGAACAGAGAGTCGAGATTATTATAGTTTTGAAGCTCCAGGTGGTGAAATGATATATTATTTCATGTTTGGCAAGGACTATAAGGAAATTATGGGATATTATATAGGACTGACAGGAAAGCCAATTATGCCGCCCAAATGGGCTTTGGGATTTGCTCAATGTCGTGGAATGCTCACTCGTGAGGATTTAACACGGGAGATTGCGACTGGATATAGAAAGCGTGGTATTCCTTGCGATATTATTTATCAAGATATTGGTTGGACTCAGAACTTGCAAGATTTTGAATGGCGTAAAGGTAATTATGAGAATCCTAAACAGATGCTGGCAGATTTGAAATCACAAGGTTTTAAGGTTGTAGTTTCACAAGATCCTGTTATTTCTCAATCTAATAAAAAACAGTGGCAGGAGGCTGATAGTCTTGGTTATTTTGTAACTGATTCAACAACAGGCAAAACTTATGATATGCCTTGGCCATGGGGTGGAAACTGTGGTGTGGTAGATTTTACAAAGCCTGAGGTAGCAGATTGGTGGGGAGCATATCAGCAAAAGCCTATAAATGACGGTATCAGTGGATTTTGGACGGATATGGGTGAGCCTGCTTGGAGTAATGAAGAGGATGTGGATCGTTTGGTGATGAAACATCATTTGGGAATGCATAGTGAGATTCACAATGTGTATGGGTTAACTTGGGACAAAGTTGTGAAAGAGCAGTTTGAAAAACGTAATCCCAATCGTCGTGTATTTCAAATGACTCGTGCTGCTTATGCAGGATTGCAGCGTTATACTTTTGGTTGGACTGGTGATAGTGGAAACTGTGACGATGTAACGCAGGGATGGGCGCAGATGGCTAATCAGATTCCTGTATTACTTTCTGCAGGATTAGGCTTGATACCTTTTACTACAACTGATATATCAGGATATTGTGGAGATATTAAAGATTATTCAGCAATGGCTGAACTTTATACACGTTGGGTACAGATGGGGGCTTTTAATCCGTTAAGTCGTATTCATCATGAAGGTAACAATGCAGTTGAACCATGGCTTTTTGGGGAAGAAGCAGAACAGAATGTGAAAAAAGCTATAGAATTGAAATATTCATTGATTCCTTATATCTATACGTATGCTCGCGAAGCTCATGATGCAGGATTGCCAATTATGCGTCCAATGTTTCTTGAATATCCTTATGATGTGGAAACATTTGATACAGATGCACAGTTTATGTTTGGTAAAGAATTGCTTATAGCTCCAGTCGTAAAGAAAAATGCGAAAACCAAGAACTTGTATTTACCAGAGGGTAACTGGTTGAACTATAATGATAAAAGGACGCTTTACTCGGGAGAACAGTGGTTGACAGTGGATGCACCATTGTCATGTATCCCAATGTTTGTAAAGCAAGGATCAATCATTCCTACTATGCCAGTGATGAATTATATTGGTGAACATCCCGAATATCCTGTTATATTTGAAGTCTTTCCAGCAGTAGAAGGTCAGAGTGCTTCTTTCCTTTTGTATGAAGATGAAGGGACCGACTTGGGATATTTAAAAGACGAGTTCTTGAAGACTCCGATTAATGTGAAAACAACAGTTGAAGGGTTTGAAATTGCTATTTCCCCACGTGAGGGTAGTAACTACCAGTTACCATCTAAGCGGAATATGATTTTCCGATTTTATGTAGAAAAATCTCCTCAGAAAGTTGTGATTGCTGGGAAAAAACAAAAAAAAGTAAAGCCTGAAAAATTACATGACCAGGAAAATATATTTGCTGATGCTGTAATATGGAGTTATGACAAGGAAATGCAAATTTTAAATGTGCTTGTTCCTGATAGTGGGGAAGCGTTGGAGATGAGTATTATACAATAATATGTTGGTCGTAGATATGTATGTTTTGAGATTAGGAGTTATATAATAAAAATAGAATCAGAAAGAAAATCTAATATTCTTTCTGATTCTATTTTTATTTGAAGTATAATTACTGTTCATATTCCTTCTTCCGCTTCGGATTCATAGGGAACCAGCCTTTCAGTACGCGTTCGCGCTGTTCGAAGACCTCCTTGATGGTCCAGAAAGAAGAGAATGAGAAAACTCCCAACAGGGTCGACAGCAGAATCTGACTTACCAGTACGGAACCGATGAGACCGGCGATGCCCAATAGCAGAAAAATCCACCAGCAGCGCGTTCCCCAATAATATTCCGCTTTGACTACTACCGGATGAAACAGACCGATAATCAGGAATGTGCAGATGCCAATGAGGATTCCTTCCCAATGAAGGCTGTCAATCCATTCCATTATTCGTCGGCGTCTTTACGGATGGGAATTTCTTTCTTGATGCTCTGTTCCAGTGAAATCAAGGTTTCCGTAGCAGTTACACCCGGAATTTCCTGAATTTTAGAGTTCAGCAAATCCATCAGATGCTCGTTATCGGTAGAATACAGTTTGGTCAGCATGGTGTACGGACCAGTAGTGAAATGACATTCCACGATTTCCGGAATCTTCTTCAGTTCTGCCACTACGCTCTTGTACATAGAGCCTTTTTCCAGCTTGATTCCTACGTATGTGCAGGTGCTGTATCCCAGGCTCTTGGGATTTACATGGTAACCTGAACCGATAATTACGCCAAGGTCAATCAGGCGCTGAACGCGTTGGTGAATGGCAGCACGTGACACGCCACATTCTGCTGCAACGTCTTTGAACGGGATTCTGGCATTCTGTGAGATGATTTCCAGAATCTGTTTGTCAAGTTTATCAATTTTTTCCATATTACTAAATGGTTCTTGTTTTTATCATATTGTAAGCAAATGTAGAAAAACTTTTTTATCTATATGCTATTTTGCCAAAAAAAACGTGATTATTTTTGGTGAAAGAACAAATTGTGGGTAAATTGTGTAAGTCGTTCGGCCCTATTTGACTATCTTTGATTCCCCGAAGATAGGATGCGGTTGGGAAGTAGAGCCGAAAAACATGTTTTTCGTTCGTACTTCTCTCACCTTTCACTATCTTTGTAAGACTTATTATTTATTAAACTCAAGAACTATGCATCCATTGGAATTGTTTAAGTTTTGTCCGGTATGTGGTTCTCCTCATTTTGAAATACATAATGAGAAGTCCAAGAAATGTGCGGACTGCGGGTTTGTGTATTATTTTAACTCAAGTGCGGCTACGGTGGCTTTTATCCTGAACGGGAAAGGGGAACTGCTGGTTTGCCGGCGGGGAAAGGAACCTGCCAAGGGCACGCTGGATTTGTCGGGCGGATTTATCGATATGTTCGAGACTGGCGAAGAAGGGGTGGCACGCGAGGTAAAAGAGGAAACGGGTCTGGTAGTGACGGAAGCGAAATATCTGTTTTCCTTGCCCAACACGTATCTGTACTCTGGTTTCCTGGTACATACACTCGACCAGTTCTTCTTGTGTCAGGTGGAAGATGACCATCTGATAAAAGCCATGGACGATGTGGCCGATGCATGGTGGATGCCGCTGGACAAAGTGAATCCGGATGATTTCGGGCTGGACTCTGTACGTAAGGGAGTCGCACGCTTTTTGGAAACCTGTCGGAGCAAAAAATAAAAGGGATTATGGGTAAATATAAGAAATATATATGGATGGCGGGGCTGTGTTGTGCCTTGCCGTTGACGGTTTCCGGGCAGCAGGTGGAGCCGCTGACCGGGGCAGACCGTTTGTTCAACGAGGGACGGGAGCTGTTCTTGCGTCAGGATTATGCGGCAGCCCGACAGACCTTGGTGCACTATACCCGTCAGGCGGGGGAAAAGGCCTGGGCCGATGAAGTGGATTATATGCTGGCTTGCACGGCCTATGAATTGAAAATGCCGGATTGCCGGGAAGTACTGTCGGATTACCTGGAAGCACATCCGGAGTCGCGTTACCGCAATCGGGTGCAGGCACTGATAGGGGCCAGCTATTTTTCGGAAGAGAAATACATGGAAACCATTGCTACGTTGAAGGGCTGTGACATTTCTCTTTTATCCGATGAAGAACGCGATGCCAGTGCCTTGCGTATGGGTACGTCGTACCTGAAAGTCGGTAAATTGCAGGATGCGGCTTTCTGGTTCGCCGTGTTGAAAGAGACGAGTAAGGACTTCCATAACGATGCGGTGTACAACCTGGCTTATATTGATTACGTACAGCAGAAATATGATACCGCCTTGCAGGGATTCCGTGAGGTGCAGGATGACCGGAAGTTCCAGAAACTGGCACCTTATTATATTGCCGACATTTACCTGATTCAGGGAAATTATGCACAGGCCCGTAAGGTGGCAGATGCTTATCTGGCTTTGTATCCGGAAGAGAAGCATGCCGCTCAGATGAGCCGTATCTCCGGTGAGGCGGCTTACGGACAGAAAGACTATGCGGCTGCCATCCAGTCGCTGGAACGCTACCACGAAGCGGAGGAGGTGCCTGCCCGTCTGGCCATGTATAAGTTGGGTATGAGTTATTTTAATACGGGAGTCTATTCCAAGGCGTTGTCGCGTTTGGGTGAGGCAACCGGTGCGCAGGATGCGCTGGCTCAGAATGCTTACCTGCACATGGGATTGGCCGGGCTGCAGTTGAAGGAACGCAATCAGGCACGTATGGCGTTCGAGCAGGCTTCGCGCATGGACTTCGACCGTAGTATCCAGGAACAGGCTTTGTTCAATTATGCACTCTGCATTCATGAAACGTCTTATTCTCCTTTTGCCGAGTCGGTAACGGTGTTCGAACGGTTCCTGAACGAATATCCGTCATCGGTATATGCTGAAAAGGTAAACGATTATCTGGTAGAGGTGTATATGAATACCCGCAGTTATGAAGTGGCGTTACGTTCTATCGAGAAAATCACGCATCCGAGTGCCCGCATTCTGGAAGCGAAACAGAAACTGCTTTTCCGTATGGGAACACAGCTGTTTGCGCAGGCCGACTATCGGAATGCCATTGATTATTTTACTCGTTCTTTGCAGTTGGGCCAGTATAATCAGAAGACCAAGGCCGATGCTTATTATTGGCGTGGAGAATCGAAATATCGTCTGGAGCGTTATCCGGAAGCGGCCAATGACATGCGGCTGTATCTGGAGTTTGCTACTGACAAAAATTCACAGGAGTACGGACTGGCTCTTTACTGTTTGGGATACAGTCTGTTCAAGCAGAAACAATATAATTCCGCACGCGACTGGTTTGTCCGCTGTGTGCAGAACGGAAGGACGCAGGAGGCTTCTGTAGCAGGCGACGCGTACAACCGTATCGGTGACTGCTATTTTTATGAGCGCCGCTTTGAAGAAGCCCGCCAGCAATATGCGCAGGCTGTCGTCACTTCTCCTTCGCTGGGAGATTATTCGTTGTTCCAGGAGGGTATCGTGAAAGGACTGCAGCGTGATTATGCCGGAAAGATTCAGGTGCTTAACAAATTGATTACGGATTATCCGTCGTCGGCTTATCTGGACGATGCCCTGTATGAGCAGGGACGTGCCTTTGTGCAGATGGAGGATAGTGAAAATGCCATCAAGCGCTACTCATTGCTGGTGCAGCGTTATCCGGAAAGTGAGCTTTCACGTAAGGCGGCCAATGAAATAGGTTTGCTTTATTATCAGAACGACCGCTACGAGGAAGCCATTACGGCTTACAAGCAGGTCATTACGAAGTATCCGGGTAGTGCGGAGGCGCGCTTGGCACAGCGTGACTTGAAGTCCATCTATGTGGATTTGAATAAGGTGGATGACTATATGGCGTTTGCTTCTACGGTACCTGGTGGTGCGACCTTCAACGTGAGCGAGCGTGACTCTTTGACGTATACGGCAGCCGAACGTGCTTACATGCGTGGAGATATTGCCGGAGCAAAGACCAGTCTGACCCGCTATCTTCAGTCGTTCCCGCAAGGAGCTTTCAGTGTGGATGCGTCTTATTATTTAGGTTTGATTGATTATAATCAGAAGGATTATGCGGCAGCGTCAGCCCGCCTGGAAGAAGTGTTGCGCTTTTCCGGAAGCAAGTATGAAGGAAAGGCTTTGGCGCTTTGTGCCGATATGGCTTACAACCAGAAGGAATATGCCAAGGCATTGAACCTTTACAAGCGTTTGGCCGACCGTTCGGCTGTGCAGGAAGAGCGTCTGCAGGCTGAAGTGGGTGCTCTGCGAAGCGCTTGTGCGTTGGATGACCGGGCTGAAACCGTGACGACTGCTTCGGCACTGCTCAAGCAGAGCAAGCTGACTCCGGAGGTACGTAGTGAGGCGTTGTATTTCCGTGCCAAGGCGTTGTTGGCAGAAGGGCAGAAGAAGGCTGCACTGGCCGACTTGACCGAACTGGCTAAGGATACGCGTAATGTGTACGGGGCAGAAGCCAAATACCTGGTGGCACAGACTTACTTCGATGAGGGAGAAACTGCCAAGGCAGAGAAGGAAGTGCTGGAATACATCGAAGTCAGCACACCGCATGCATACTGGCTGGCAAGAAGCTTCGTCCTGTTGTCGGATGTGTACGTGAAGCTGGACCGCAAGATGGAGGCTAAACAGTATTTGTTGTCTTTGCAGCAGAATTATCAGGCCGATGATGACATCGCCGGAATGATTGAAAGTCGCCTGGAAAAACTTAAAAGTGTAAAGTAAGATGAAATACATAAGTACGATATTGGTTTGCGCCGGTCTGTGGCCCGCAGCTACGGTATGTGCGCAGAATGGAGGGGAGAAAGATTCTACACTGAACCGGACGGTGGTAGTGGAAAATCAGTACAACCCCGAGGTGATGGATGCCTTTAAGGTGAATGTCATGCCCGAGGTGGAGGAGCCGGCGGCTCCGAAGCAGGCTATTAATTATGCGACGGATTTGCGTCCGTTGGGAGCCTGGAAAGCCACTCCTATGGAGGCGATGTCCAGAGAACTGGCTCAGAAGGGAGCCGACAGGGGCTATGTCCGTGCGGCTTACGGTACGCTGAACAATGTGGACCTGAAAGGAAGTTATCTGTGGGATATTTCTTCGAAAGACCGTCTGGGAATCATGGCTTCTTTGTACGGACTGAATGGGGATATTCCACATTTCATGGAAGGAGAGGAGTGGAAGTCGCGTTTTTACCGTACGGATGTGTCGCTGGACTACCGGCATGATTTCCGGAAGGTGGCGCTGAAATTAGGAGGTGCCTTTGCTTCGCAGGTATTTAATTATATGCCGTCTATGAATGAAGGGGTGGAGAACTGGCCTACCACACAGCGTTATACGTTGGGTGAAGGGTATGTAGGCGTGATGTCCCGCGACCAGGACTTGCCTATACAGTTTGCTTTCCAGACTGGCTTGCGTAGCTTTAGCTTGCGTTATGATAATTATTACATGGAGTATGGTTCTGAAAATATTTTCCATACCGAAGGTTTCATGGCTGGAAATATCAATGAGGAGCAGCAGGTAGGCGTCGGTCTGGAGATGGACAACCTGATTCACGATGTGTCGCAGCAGGATTATACACTGTTGCAGCTGAATCCGTACTACACCTATCAGGGTGAATCCGTGAAGTTGCGGGTGGGTGCCCATGTGGATTTGCAGACGGCTTATGGCAGCGGACTGAAAGCTGCACCGGATGTCAAACTGGAATATACGTTCGCCGATACGTATGTGGCTTACCTCAATGTATTGGGCGGAACACGCCTGAATGATTTCCGCCGGTTGAATGACTTCTCACCTTACTGGACGATTGCACAGCAGATGCGTACGTCCTATACACCGCTGGATGCGAAAATCGGTTTGAAGGCTTCTCCGGTTATCGGATTAGGTTTTGAACTCTACGGAGGTTATCGTATTACCAAGAATGAACTATTTGCCGTACCGGGAGGATTCTATACGGATGAGCAGAATGTGTTCTATACAGGAATTCTGCAGGATAAGGGAAAAGTCGGTTATGGAGGCGTTTCTGTGAGCTATGCCTACCGTGACTGGGTAGACTTTTCTGTAAACGGTGCGTATTATAGCTGGAACGTGACGGAAGGCAACGAAGGCTTGTTGCAGTTGAAGCCCGAATTGAAGGCCGATTTCAGTGTGCGTGCCAAGGTGATCAAGAATTGCCATGCCCTTTTGAACTACAACTACGAACGTCGTCAGAAAATGGGTGATTTTGGGCGTGCGGATGCCATCAATAACCTGTCTGTAGGAGCAGAGTATGAATTGCTGAACCGCATCAACGTGTTTGGCCGCCTGAATAACCTGCTCAATAAGGTATACGCTACTGAAGCAGGTTATCCGGTGGAAGGTCTCATTTCATGGCAGGCATCAGCTGCCGTTTCTAAATTTATTCTGCGTGGCGGCAGTGCTGAATTAGTGCGCCGTCACGGAAAAAGAAACGGCTTTCTTGTCCGTGCGGAAGGAGGGGAGCAGGAATACCGTCGTGCAAGGTCACGCGGGCATGTTCTATGAATGCTTCGTCCCATAGCCCTTGTTCCAGAAAAGCCTGGAGCGTCTGGCTTCCGCCTTCTACCAGTAATGTTTTGTATTTTTTGCTCATAAAGCACCTGCATGATTTGCGGGAGAATATTCTGGCCGAAATCCAGTTTCACGTAAGTGAGGTTCTGGGTAGCGGCCTTTTCTTTTTCCGTAAAGACGAGGGTAGGAGTGCTGCCGTCGAACAGGTGCAGATGAGACGGCAAAGTCAGCTGTCGGTCGATGACCAGCCGGAGCGGGTTCTGTCCGTACCATTCGCGTACCGTGAGCGAAGGATTGTCGAGCAAGGCCGTGCGTCGTCCTACGAGAATCGCTTTCTGTTCGGCCCGCATCTTGTGAACCGCCAAGGTAGAGAGAGGAGTGGAAAGGCGTACCGCGTTTCCGTCTTCACGCCGGATGTCCAGAAAACCGTCGGCCGACTGTGCCCATTTCAGGGTGATGTAAGGACGCTTTTTCAGGTTGAATGTCACGAAAGCACGAATCAGTTCCCGGCATTCTTTTTCCAGTACACCGACCGTCACTTCAATGCCGGCATCCCGCAATTTTTGGATTCCCCTTCCGGCTACCAAAGAAAATGGGTCCACGCAGCCTACTACGACTCTCGGAATCCCTTTCCGTATGATTAAGTCGGCACAGGGAGGAGTTTTCCCATAGTGAGAACAGGGTTCTAAGCTCACATAAATGGTGGCATCCTTCAGCAGACTTTCATCTTTGACTGAGGCGATGGCATTCACTTCGGCATGTCCTTCCCCGCACCGCACGTGATAACCTTCACCGATGATTTTTCCGTCGCGTACAATGACGGCCCCCACCATGGGGTTGGGAGCTGCATGGCAGATACCGTTTCGGGCCAGTTGTATGCAGCGCCGCATATATTTTTCGTCTATCGTCATATTCTTCGTTTTTTATCGTTACTTTTGCAACTATGCATCCGGTTTATGTACATATCAAAAAAAGAGCTGAGTCCTTTTTATGCAGAAGAAGAGGCTTCAGCCATGGCAAAGTGGATATCTTCGGATATTCTGCATCTCTCTACTCTTGAACTTTATACAGGCAAAGATATGAATTTTTCCACGAAAGAGTGGGAGGAACTGGAGGATATTCTTCGGCGCTTGAAGCAGCGGGAACCCCTTCAGTATATTTTGCAGGAAGCCTCTTTTTGTGGAATGTCTTTTCATGTGGAACAAGGGGTACTGATTCCTCGTCCGGAAACGGAAGAGCTGGTGGAATGGATTGTCTCCGATTATCGGGAGGCAGGACAGGTGCGTATTCTGGATATTGGCACCGGAAGCGGCTGCATTCCCGTATCGCTGGCGCAGCTGTTGCCGGAAGCGCAGGTTTCTTCGTGCGATGTGTCGGCTGAGGCTTTGCGCATTGCAGCTATGAATGTAAAGCGTTATGGAGACAAGGTGACTCTGTTCTGTGCCGATATTCTGAAAGAGGAACTTCCTGAATGTCAGGTAGACGTGCTGGTGAGTAACCCTCCTTACATTACGGAAAGCGAGCGGACGGATATGGAGGCGAATGTACTCGACTGGGAACCTGAACTGGCATTGTTTGTGCCCGATTCGGATCCGTTGCGGTTCTACCGGAGGATAGCCCGGAAAGGACTTGACTGGCTTTCGGAAGGAGGAGCATTGTATTTTGAAATCAACCGAGCTTACGGGGCTGAGACTGTGCGGATGCTGGAGGCGCTTGGATACCGCCAGATTGAATTACGGAAAGACTTGTCGGGAAACGACCGGATGATAAAAGCAATCAGACCATGAAAGAATATAGTGAAGCAGAGATAAAAAGTAAGGCCGAAGTGTATTGTTCGTCGGTGGAGCGTTGCCCGTCGGACGTGGAGGAGAAAATTCGCAAGTGGGGGGCTTCGGAAGAAGTGACAGAACGGATTATGGCCTATTTGCAGAAAGAACGTTATTTGGATGCGGCTCGTTTTTGCCGGTTTTATGTGCGCGACAAGTACCGTTTCAATCAGTGGGGGCGGATGAAGATTGCACAGATGCTCCGTATGAAACGCCTGTCGGACGAAGACATCCGTGCCGGACTGGAGGAAATCGATACCGAAGAATACGACGGAATCCTGAAAAAGATGCTGAAGCAGAAAATGAAAGGAATAAAAGCTGCCAATGACTATGAACGGAGCATGAAGCTGATTCGTTTTGCTGTAGGTCGGGGCTTTACGCTGGAAGAAGTACGTCGTTTTGTCAATCAGGTAGAACCGGATGAATATTTTGACTGACATCCGGGACTTCTTGTTTCCTCGCCTCTGCATGGCTTGCGGACGGAAGTTGCAGGTCTCCGAACAGGCTCTTTGCTGTGATTGTCTGTCACAGCTCCCTCATACGCACTTAGGAAATACACCGGGCAATGAAATGGAAAAGATTTTCTGGGGTCGTTTCCCGATACAGCGGGCGTCGGCTTTGTTTTATTATGCCCGTGGAGGGAAAGTTGCCCATATATTGGCCGGCATGAAATACTATGGCCGTCAGAAAGTCTGCCGGCAGATGGGAGAGATGCTGGCGCATGAATTGCTCCCGACGGGTTTCTTTGAGGGAGTAGATTATTTGTTGCCGGTTCCCTTGCATCCCGACCGTCTGCGTACCAGGGGATATAACCAGAGTCGTCTGCTGGCAGAGGGCATTTCTGAGCAGACAGGCATTCCGGTGTGCGACGGGTTGCTCTGTCGGGTGCGAAACAACCAGACCCAGACCCATAAATCCGTGCTGGAACGGCAGGAAAACACGGTTCATCTTTTTCATCTGGCTGGCGATACCCGTATGCTGCAAGGCAAACATGTGATGCTGGTGGATGATGTGCTGACCACAGGGCCACGTTGGGTGCCTGTGCAGATGTACTGGCTGATATTGAGGGAATAAGCATCAGCATTGTTACACTGGCGTGGACGAAATAAAACAATCTGACGGGTTTTAGTAAAATTAATGCTCTTAAATTTTCTATTCCCGATGTATTTCTATAATTTTGCAAAAACATTTATCAGAGAATTAAAAAGTTATGAAAGCTTTGGAAAGATTATTTGCAGAAAAGTTGCTGAAGGTGAAGGCTGTGAAGATTCAGCCGGCTAACCCGTTTACTTGGGCATCAGGTTGGAATCGCCGATTTATTGTGACAATCGTAAGACGTTGTCATATCCTGCACTTCGTAACTTCGTAAAGTTAGAAATTTGTCGTGTTATTCTTGAAAAATTCGGTGAAGTAGACGCCATCGCAGGTGTAGCTACAGGTGCGATTGCACAGGGTGCGCTGGTGGCAGAAGAGTTGAACTTGCCGTTCGTATATGTTCGTTCAAGCCCGAAAGACCATGGCTTGGAAAATTTGATTGAAGGTGAATTGCGTCCGGGTATGAAAGTGGTTGTTGTAGAAGACCTGATTTCAACCGGTGGAAGCAGTTTGAAAGCGGTAGAAGCTATCCGTCGCGACGGTTGTGAAGTAATTGGAATGATTGCTTCTTTCACTTACGGTTTCGATGTATCAGTAGAAGCCTTCAAGAAAGCAAAAGTAGAACTGGTTACACTGACCAACTACAATGCGGTGCTGGAAGTAGCTTGAAGACCGATTATATCAATGAAGAGGATATCCCTGTGCTGCAGGCATGGAGAGAGGATCCTTCTCACTGGACTGGAAAATAATAGATTCTGTAACTGGGAAAGCAGTCTCGGATTGTAAATAGGAGATGTCATCCTGAGCGAGTCCACTCTGCTCAAGATGACATTTTTTTATGCGATGACGGGAGAATTTTCCTGAAGATTGAAAAAATATGGCTGTACAATTTGAAAGCAATGTGAAGCATGTTCCTTATAGTCAGGAACGAGTATATAACAAACTGTCCGACCTGAATAACCTGGAAGGAGTTCGGGAACGTCTGGACATGGTGAAGGACAAGCTGGACGGGAAACTGGAAGATATGTCGTTCGACCGTGATTCCATTACCTTGAAAGTACAGGGCATCAGTCTTACATTGCGCATCATTGAGCGTGAACCTTTGAAGTGCATCAAGTTTGAAGGTGACAAATCGCCCATACCTTTGAATCTGTGGATTCAGATTCTTCCTGTAACACAGGAAGAGGCTAAAATGAAAGTGACTATCCGTGCGGAAGTGAACATGTTCATGAAAGCCATGGTGTCAAAGCCCCTGCAGGAGGGAGTAGAGAAACTGGCTGACATGCTGGCCATGCTTCCTTATTAATTGAAATGACCGGCAGATGCCGGAGATAAAAACTGAAATTATGGCTCAAAAACTTTGGGAGAAAAATGTACAGGTAAATGCGGAAATTGACCGCTTTACCGTGGGACGTGACCGCGAAATGGACATGTATCTGGCAAAGTACGACGTGTTGGGTTCGATGGCGCATATTACCATGTTGGAAAGTATCGGCCTGCTGACCTCGGACGAACTGAAGATTTTGCTGGAAGAACTGAAAAATATATACGCTTCCGTAGAACGCGGGGAGTTTGTGATTGAAGACGGAATAGAGGATGTACATTCACAGGTGGAGCTGATGCTGACACGCCGCCTGGGGGATGTGGGAAAGAAAATCCACAGTGGACGTTCGCGCAATGACCAGGTGCTGGTCGACTTGAAGCTGTTTATCCGTGCTCAGTTGAAATCGGTGGCAGAAGCTGTAGAACGTTTGTTCCATGTACTTATTTCTCAGAGCAACCGTTACAAGGATGTGCTTATGCCGGGATATACCCACCTGCAGATCGCCATGCCTTCTTCTTTCGGTCTGTGGTTTGGAGCTTATGCAGAAAGCTTGGTGGACGATATGATGTTCCTTCAGGCTGCTTATAAGACTTGTAACCGTAATCCATTGGGCTCGGCAGCAGGGTATGGCTCTTCTTTCCCGTTGGACCGTGAGATGACCACTCGTCTGTTGGGATTCGATTCAATGAATTACAATGTGGTGTATGCCAGATGGGCCGTGGCAAGGTGGAACGCAACGTATCGTTTGCGCTGGCTTCTATTGCCGGAACACTGTCGAAGATGGCGTTTGATGCCTGCATGTTCAGTTGTCAGAACTTCGGCTTCGTGAAGTTGCCCGATGAATGTACCACCGGTTCCAGCATCATGCCGCACAAGAAGAATCCCGACGTGTTTGAGCTGACCCGTGCCAAATGCAACAAGATTCAGGCCCTTCCGCAGCAGATTATGATGATTATGAACAACCTTCCTTCCGGTTATTTCCGTGACCTCAGATTATCAAGGAAGTGTTCCTTCCTGCTTTTGAGGAGTTGGAAGACTGCTTGCAGATGGCTACTTACATCATGGAGAAAATCAAAATCAACGAACATATTCTGGATGACGACAAATACCTGTATATGTTCAGTGTGGAAGAGGTGAACCGTCTGGCTTCAGAAGGAATGCCGTTCCGTGATGCATATAAGAAAGTAGGGCTGGACATTGAGGCTGGAAACTTCTCACACGATAAGACCGTACATCACACGCATGCCGGAAGTATCGGTAACTTGTGTAATGACAAGATTGAAGAACTGATGCAGCAAGTGGTAAGTGGCTTCAATTTCGAGAAAGTGGTTCAAGCTGAAAACTCACTTTTAGGAAGATAATTGCATAAAATTAAAAAGAAAACGGGTGAAAAGTTTGGAGTATATCGCAAAACTCCCTACATTTGCACCCGTAAACGCGGAAATAGCTCAGTTGGTAGAGCATAACCTTGCCAAGGTTAGGGTCGCGAGTTCGAGTCTCGTTTTCCGCTCTTTCTTTGAAAGGATGCTCGAAATGGTGGAATCGGTAGACACGAGGGACTTAAAATCCCTTGGCCATTGCGGCTGTGCGGGTTCAAGGTCCCGCTTCGAG
>ENA-OPZC01000124-OPZC01000124.1-human-gut-metagenome-genome-assembly--contig:-NODE-124-length-15202-cov-1.472040_pt1 | contig 15202 bp, 11 predicted proteins | sample MGYA00242477_ERZ504491 | MGnify/ENA primary metagenome ERZ504491 (study PRJEB26092, sample SAMD00036249) | human gut metagenome | host: Homo sapiens | study: EMG produced TPA metagenomics assembly of... | reverse complement strand
CTTAAAGTGAAGAATTACAGAAAGTTATATAATTAGAGGAAAAGAAAAACAAATTTATATGAACACACTACGCTATGCATTACGTTTCCTGCTCCGTGCACGGACGTACACACTGATTAATTTGTTAGGACTGGCATTCAGTCTGGCTTGCTGCATTATTTTACTCCGATACATCCATCGGGAACTGACGGTCGATACCCATTGTGTGGACCGGGAAAATGTGTATGCCGTGCAGGTGAGTTTGTCTGGAGGTGTATATTGGGGTTCTTATGCAGCTTATCGGAATGACAGTGTACTGATTGCTCCAGAACTGATAGAAACGAAATGTAGTTTTGTTCCGTTGGAGAATGATTTTCTGGTCAGTGAGGGACACCGTTACCGTTGCGATGTCCTTGCTACGGACAGTACGTTTTTTCAATTGTTCTCTTATCCGCTGATACAGGGAGAAAAGAACCTGACCGATCCTTCTTCAGTAGTACTGACCCAATCGTATGCACAGGAGGTTTTTGGTTCGGACAACCCTGTCGGAAAGACAATCACTTATTCCAACGGACAAGAATACGTGGTGAAAGGAGTGATTGGCTCTCCTGTCAACAAGACCTGGCTGAATTTCGATTTGCTTCTGGCAAATACCTCTTCCAATAGGTGGGAGAAGATGCCGCTGGATTTGTACCGTTTTGTACCTGGAGCAGATATGAATAAGCTTAATCAAGTAGGGAAACATCCACGTAGCCTGAATCCGCACTATCCGTCGGATACACGGGTGTACACCTTTCGTTTCGTACCTTTGAAAGAATGTTACTTTTCCAAGTTGGAAATAAGGGAACAATCACCTATTTATGTATGGGGAGATTGGGGACAGTTGCAGATATTCATGGGTATCTGTGCGTTGCTGCTGGTTACCGGATTGCTGAACTTCATCAACTTTTACATGATTTTTATGCTCAAACGCACGCACGAATACGGTATACGCCGGGTGTTTGGAGCAGGAAGAGGAGCAGTCTTTGCACAGATTTTTGCCGAGAACTTTCTGCTTTCCGCTTTGGCTGTGCTGCTTGCGTGGGTATGCATTGAACTGACCCGGGTGCCCGTGTCCCGCTTTTTCGGGTTTGATTTTTCTTATACAGCTTTCGATGGGTATTTGTCCTTGGCGTTACTTGTATTCCTTCCGCTGATGGCCTCGCTTTATCCGTATTTCCGTTTCACGCGTATCTTCCTTCTGTCGGCATCCGTCTGGTGAGTACGGCCGGGCAGTCGGTACGGGCGAGGATGGGACTATTGCTGTTACAATATGTACTTACCTTGATATTGGTAGTACTGGCATTTTATTTTAACCGTCAGCTTGATACTTTGCTGCATACAGACCCGGGGTATCGTACGGAGAATATTTTAGTGGCGCATCTGGCTCACGAATCAAAGGATTATTCGTCCTATCAGAATCCGGAAGACATACAGGCACGTGTGCAGCGAGTGAAACAATTGGGTGCCAAGATGAAAGCTTGCCCTGATATAGAGTATTGGGTAGCGGATCAATCTGCGCTGACCTCCAGTGATTTTGGAATGAAGTTTATAGGAAACAACGGGCGTACGGCTTTTTTGTATATGTGGTATGCCAATCCTTCTTTCTTCCGGCTTTATGAGCTGCGTTTTGTAGAGGGAACGCTTCCCTCAATGGAAGAGGAAGAAGATTGGGACAGGGAGTATTATGTGGTGAACCGTGCAGCACTGAAGGCGTTGGGGTATGATTCCTGTCAAGGAGCTACATTAATGTATGAAGATGACAAGATGAGGGCTCAAAACCCGGAAGCGCATCCTATTGTGGCGGTTATCGACGATTATTATGACGGACATATCAGTGCGGGTGTGCATCCGATGGTATTTGTGGTGCGACGTGGCTCTTCCGGTGACCTGTATACGTTGTCATACCGTCCGGGCCGTCTTGCTGCGGTGATGGATTACTTGAAAAAAGTGGAACGTGAAATATATGGCACAGAGGAATTTGAATATACGTTGTTTTCCGACCAGGTGAAACAGGTGTATGCGGCAGACCGTCGGATGGCAATGCTTTACACTGCATTTGCCCTTATCGCCATTGTCGTATCCTGTCTGGGGCTGTTCGGCATTTCCCTGTTCGACATCCGCCAGCGTTACCGGGAGATTGCCATCCGCAAGGTGAACGGTGCTATGCTGAAAGACTTGTATGTGCTGTTGCTCCGTCGTTACGTGGGGATGTTGTTGCTGGCAGCCGTGGTGGCAGTACCGCTGGCTTGGCTGGCCATCCATTATTATACTGCCGATTTGGTGGTGAAGGCTCCGGTGACGGTCGGTCTGTTTTTGGCAGCTTTCCTTATAGTAGCGGTGATTTCCGTGGCTACGTTGCTTTGGCAGGTGAACAAAGCCTCCCGCATCAACCCGAGTGAAGTAATGAAAAGTGAATAATAAAAAAGACAAATTTATATGAACACACTACGCTATGCATTACGTTTCCTGCTCCGTGCACGGACGTACACACTGATTAATCTGTTGGGGCTGGCATTCAGTCTGGCCTGCTGCATCATTTTGCTTCGATATATCCATCGGGAACTGACGGTCGATACCCATTGTGTAGACCGGGAAAATGTGTATGTGTCTCGTTGTCAGATTGGCGAGAACGATGCATTGGTCTCTTCCACATTGAATGGTGATACGCTGGCTGTAGACCCCTCATTGGTCATGCAACGTTCACGGGTCACACTGCTGGATCATGACATGATACGTTACAAGGACAATCGTTTGCAGGTGAATATGATAGTGGCCGATACGACCTTTCTGAAACTGTTCCGTTATCAGCTGTTACAAGGAGAATATTCCCTTTCAAAGCCAGGGATGGCCTTGTTGAGTGAGCACCTGGCGCATAAGTTGTTTGGTAAGCAGAATCCCATTGGAGAAACCTTTGTTCTGTCTACCGGGAAATCAGTGACGGTATCCGGAATCTTCGCTACTCCAGAAAACAAGTCTATCCTGCAGGTTGATGCCATTCTTTCTGAAATGCCGGGAGCACTTTGGGAAAGAATGCCCATGGAGTTTGTCCGTTTTGTGCCAGGAGCGGATATTCAGAAATTAAATGAGGCAGGCAAGATCTTGCGTCCTACGCAGGTGGGAGACGGCAGTATGTACACTTTCTCCCTCCTGTCACTGAAGGATGTATATTGGGAGTCACGTTTGTTGTACCGCACTTCTCCTACGATGTGTGTGTCGGGCAATCGGGCTCAGTTGTATGTCTTGTCGGCCATGTGCATCTTTATATTCTTTATCGGCCTGCTTAATTACATCAATTTGTATGCGGTGCTGTTGGGCAAGCGATTACGGATTTATCTGCTTCATCGGGTGTGGGGAGCAGGCTCCCGTCCTCTCTTCATGTTGGTGTACTGGGAGAATCTGGTGCTGTCGGTCTTGTCGTTGTTGCTGGCCTGGACGGTGGTGGAACTTGTCCAACCTTTTGTCAACCGTTTGTTTGACACGGTGTTTACCGTAGGGACGTTTGATGTATGGGTATCATTGTCTCTTTTGGTGTGGTTGCCGTTGCTCATATCATTATGCACGGTAGTTCGGTGCTGGAAATCCCCGTTGGGTATGTCGCTGGTTCGTTCGGGGAATGACAGGAAGTCAATACGCTTGCGTCAGGGATTTCTTTTCGTGCAATATACGGTAACCATTGTACTGGTTGTCCTTGCCTTGTTCTTCCATCGTCACCTCAACTTGCTGTTGAATACTCCACCGGGATTTCAGGTGGAAAATGTGATTCATGCCAACTTAGTGTATGAGTCGACTGACTATGCCTCTTATACCGATGAATCGATACAGGCCCGGAAGCAGCGTGTTGCTCAGATTGATGAGGCGTTGAGTAAATGTCCAGACATTTCATGTTGGACAGCTGGTTTATATTCCATTTTGGATTTCGACTATACGGCGGAGTTTCAGAATGCGAAGGGAGAAACCGTTTCATTGAATCAGAATTTTGCTACTCCCGAATTCTTTACCTTGTTCAATTTGAAGCTTGTGGAAGGGAAACTGCCTGTTGAAGAAGACGGGTTTGTGGTGAATCGGGCGGCTTTGCGTGCTTTGGGATACACCTCTTTAGAGGGAGCTACCGTGTTGGATCTCCGTATGAAAGAATTTGTTCCGGATTTGCCGGCCCGTCCCATTGTAGGAGTGATAGAGGATTATTATAGCGGACATATCTCCAAAGGGGTACGTCCCATGCTGTTTATGGTTTCTCCTACTATGCGGGGAGACGTGTATCAGATAGCATGTCAGCCGGGCAAACTTTCTCAGGTGATAGATTATCTGCGGAAGCTGGAAAGGGAAGTATATGGTACGGAAAACTTTCAGTATTCGTTGCTGAAGGACGATGTGCAGAAGTTGTATAAATCCGATCAGCAGGTAGCTACCATTTACTCGGCTTTTGCCTTTATTGCCATTGTCATTTCCTGTCTGGGCCTGTTGGGTATTTCCTTGTTCGACATCCGCCAGCGTATCGGAGATGCTCCGCAAGGTGAACGGTGCTATGCTGAAAGACTTGTATGTGCTGTTGCTTCGCCGTTACGTGGGGATGCTGTTGCTGGCAGCCGTGGTGGCAGTGCCGCTGGCTTGGCTGGCCATTCATTATTATACCGCCGATTTGGTGGTGAAGGCTCCGGTGACGGTCGGTCTGTTCTTGGCAGCCTTCCTGATAGTGGCAGTGATTTCCGTGGCTACGTTGCTTTGGCAGGTAAACAAGGCTTCCCGCATCAACCCGAGTGAAGTAATGAAAAATGAATAAAGAAAAGCAAGAATGAATCTATGATGATTACGCATTATTTGAAAGTAGCCTTCCGCAATTTGTGGAAATACAAGACACAGCACCTGATTGCGTTGGCTGGAGTGGGAGTGGCCTTGCTGTGTTTCAGCATTTGTTTGTATTTAGTCCGTTATGCTTTTAGCATGAATCATTGTTTTGCAAACTATGAACGGATTGCCGAACTCAATATTCGTGACATGAAAGAAGAGAAGGTGTTGGATTGTACTCCTGCGACGTTGGCCGAGGAACTGCGTCTTCAAAAGCCGGATGGGATTGAGGCGTTGTGTGTGGTGGATTATTCACCGATAGAACGGCCTTTCAACGTGGAGATGCCCGACGGGAAGCAGTTACCTTATTCCTTCGCCGTGGCAGAGACGGATTCTTCCTTTTTCCAAGTATTGACTCCTAAGATTTTGTGCGGTTCGGCTGAAGTGAGCAAGATGATGCCAAATTCATTGGTCGTGAGCGAAAGTATGGCACGCCGGGTATATGGGGATATTCGACAGGCGGTAGGAAAACAGCTGGTACTGATGCGCCGGTTGTACACTTCGCCGGATTCTACTCCACGTACCGGTGGAGCGGTTTATACCATTCAGGCAGTGATTGAGGATATTCCAGAGAACAACAGTATTGCTTTTATGAAGCATCTGGATATGTTTTCCCTCAACGATTCGGAAGGAATCATCCAGAATGATGCCTGTTATGCCATTATCAGTTCCTTTACGTATGCGTTGCTGCGTGAGGGTTTTACTCCGGAGCAACTCAATGAGTGGTTTTATCGTAGTGAACAGACGCATCGGATGCATGATACAAGTTTTGCGGTGGAAGCTCATCTGATGGGAGATAGGGACTGGAATGGGGGACTACTTCGTACGATGGTATGGACTACAATGGTAGCCGGGGTATTGATTTTACTGGTGGCCTTGCTTAATTTCTTTCATCTGCTCGCGGGGTCTTTCCTTACTCGTATGCGTGAATTCAGTATCCGGCGAGTGGCGGGAGCGTCCGGAGGCAGTCTTTTCGTCCAACTGTTTACACAGTCTGCCTTGTTGGTTTTGCTGGCCGGCCTGTTGACCGGTGTCTGCATCGAGGTGATGGCTCCCTGGTTGAGACTGGAAATGGCCGGATTGTATTTGCAGTTTGACGCTTCTCTGTTGATGGTACAGAGCCTTGAGTATCTGGCTGGTTTGTTGGGAGTATGTGCTTGGGTGTGTGGAATAGTCGTGTGGAAGGTACGTCGCATGCAGGTGCATGCAGGGGTGACTGGCGGTGTGCACCGGGGAGGAAAGAGACGACTGCGGAATCTGTTGTTGGGAGTGCAGTTGTTCATCTGTTGGGTTTTTATCTCACTGGCAGCGGCACTTTATCTGCAATCGGATAAAACGGGACGTACCTTGTTCGGGACATTGAGCTTGGAGGAAAAAGAGCAGATTTTGAGCATTCCGATGGATTTTTCCTTTATGAACGCCGTGCAGAAGCAGGATCTGATACATCAGTTTAAAAACTTGTCGGGAGTCGAAGAGGTGCTTCCGGCCGACATCAATTATTTGGGAGGTGTTTCCGGTACGGGTATGTATACGGAGAAAGATAATAAAGGCAGTTATGTGGATGTAAATGTGATGCGTATAACTTCCGGTTTCTTTCGTTTCATGCACATTCCGATGCGGTCGGGACATACGCCGCGTGAATCGTCCGATTTGGTGATAGACGAGGCATTATCTCATCGTCTCGGAACGGACATCATGGGGAAACCGCTTTATAATTTTGACGGAGATGCCTACACGGTTAAAGGAGTGTGCCAGACATTTGTGTCCAGTGTGTATTATGATAGTGAAGGATTTATATTCCTCCTGAGCGGGTTCGATGATTATTGTGGGCATTGCTATATAAAATGTAAGGAAGGACAGGCGGAAACCGTCTTTCAGGAGGTCAGGAAGATACTGAAAAAGACGTTGCCGGAAAGTGTGGAAGTGAAGGTAAGCACGTTCATGGACGACATCCGTGAGTCACAGGCGCTTGAGTTCAAGCTCCGCGGAATTGTATTGTTCTTTTCGGTAGTGGTGCTGGTGATTTCGTTGTTGGGCGTGTATTCAGCCGTGACCATCGACACGGAATATCGGCGGAAGGAGATGGCTATCCGAAAGATCAACGGTGCCGGAATGCGTCAGATAGTCTGGCTGTTTGCCCGGCTTTATGTTACTTTACTGACGGTGACGGCTGTGTTGGGATTTGCGTTGGTTGAATTCTTGTTGAGGCAGTTTAGTACCTTGTATACGGTGTTCTTCCAGCATGGGGTGGCTTTCTATTTTTGCCTCTTCCTGAGTGCCTCCTTGTTCGTCGCCCTTACGGTAGCTTTCCGTATTTGGCAGGTATCCCGGGTGAATCCGGCAGAAGAAATCAAGCGGGAGTGATATAAATGTAGTATAATAACCTAAAATTGAAAATATCCATGAGAAAACAAGTATTAGCCTGTCTGCTCTTAGGTGCATTGGGGGCACAGGCACAGGAGAAATTTGTGGTGGAAGGTCAGTTGAAGAATATTCCCGACGGAACCGTGTTCTATTTGATGAAGCAAGAGGGTAACGTGGGGAGTATGGCAGCTACCGATACGCTGCAGAACGGGACATTCCGTTTTGAACTGACTACCGCCGGAAACGAGCTGGAAGGTTATGGCTTGATGGCACGTGATGATACGAAATTCCCACCCATGTTGCTTGAACTATGGGTAAATCCTGGCAGTCATCTGCTCATACAAGGAGAGAATCCTTATATTTACTCCTGGAAAGTAGAGAGCGATGTCAAGGAGCAGCAATTCCAGCAGCAGCTGATACAGGCTTCCCATAAGGAATGGGAGGAATTTCAGCGGTTGACCATGCAAGAATTTGCACTGATGAGGTCGGCTGCGCAGGGAGGAAATAAAGAACAGGTCCGTGCGCAAGCAGACAGTCTGCAACAGCTGACAGAGAAGTTGAGTGATCAGATTGCCCAGCATAATATTGCGATTATGAAACAATCGCCGATTAATGCAGCCTGGATGGGTGAATTGCATCGGATGGGGATGTCGGTTAAGTTCCGTAAAGATTATCCGTATAAAAAAGAAGTGCAGCAGTTGTACAATCTGCTGGATGACGCACAGAAAGAAACGTCCATTGGGAAGAGTGTGTATCTGGCCTTGAATCCGCCGACTGTAGTGAAAGTGGGCGAGGAAGCTGCCGATGCGGATATGTACGACTTGGAAGGAAAGGTTCACCGCCTGGCTGAGTTTCGCGGAAAATACATCTTGCTGGACTTCTGGAGTCGGGGATGCGGTCCTTGCATCATGTCGCAACCGGAACTGAAGGAAATCAGTGAAATGTACAAGGACAGCCTGGAGGTGATCAGCCTGAGCATTGAGAACCGGAAGGGATGGGAAGAGGCTTCTAAATCGCATGCCATGACCTGGAATAATTGGAACGATTTGGAAGAGAACAACGGACTGTATGCTCGTTATGGTGTCAGAGGAATTCCCCATTTTGTATTGATTTCTCCGGAAGGAAAGGTGGTTGACAGCTGGAGTGGATATGCAAAAGGTTGGCTGAAACTGAAAATTAAAGGCTCGATGGCTCCCAAACAGCCGATGCGTATCGAATGGAAAGACGGTCACAAACTGGTGCATCATCCGCGGAAGAAAACAGAAAAAATGGAGGTGCTGACCATCTGTCAGGTGGAGTTGACCGACTCGGCTACGGTACTTCGCGTGCATGCACGGTATATTCCAAATTATTGGATTCGGTTGGACAAAGCGACTTTTTTGATGTCGGACAAGGGGGTGAACTATCCGCTTCTGCGCAGTGAAGGTTTCGCGATAGGCGAGCAGGTGTTTATGCCTGATAGCGGAGAAATGGATTTCACGCTCTATTTTGCTCCGCTGCCGAAAGATACCCGCTGGTTTGACTTTTCGGAAGGCGAGCACGTGGAAGGGGGATACTATATCGAGGCATCCGTCTGACAGAATAAGAAATGAACTAAAAAACGATGTGTTATGATACTGAATGTAGTATTGAAAATGATTTTGCGAAGCTGGTGGCGTAACAAGGTGTTTTTCCTTGTTTCGGTAGCAGTCTGGCATTGGGATTGGCTTGCACCAATTTGCTGATGACATACTTCGTGCACGAGCATGGGTTGGAAGGACGTAATCCGGACCGTGACCGCATGTTTTTTCTGCGGCAGGATGACCCGATGACGGAGGGGAAACGAGTGGCCTTTGCCGGCGCAGAGATTCCTCCGCAGCTGAAGCAAAGCTATGCCGAGGTAGAGAACTTTCTTCGGTTAGGGAAACTGGATTTGCTTTACTGCAAGGTGAACGAGCAGAAGGTGGAAGGTGATTTTAAGATGTTGTCGGCCGATACAACCCTGACGAACTTTTTTGATTACCGTACGGAAGAAGGTAGTTTGAGTCAGGTACTCTGTCAACCAGGGAAGGTCGCATTAAGTGAAGCTTGTGCCCGTCGTCTGTTCGGAGGGAAACAAGCGGTAGGGAAGCAGGTGGAGGCACATTTCCGCTTTGGAGAGGTCCGTCCGTACGAAGTGGCAGCAGTGCTTAAGAAGCGCGAACAATCGCTTCTGCAGTTTGACATGTTGATAGCACACGACCCTGATTTCTTCTGGGGTGGACTTACACTGCTGAAGCTGACTCCGGGTACGGATGCGGGTCACCTGGCCGATAAGCTGAATGAGGACAAGGTACCTACACTGATGCCCGGTCAGACAAAATATTACCTGGATCCGCTGGACGCCATTTGTTTCACTACTCCTGATGATTCTTCTCAGCAGACGCTCGATTTCGTTAGTCAGACACCCGTGCAGACTCTCTATATCAGTCTGCTGGCAGCCGTGCTGATACTGATCATGCTTGCTGCAACTATACTAACATGAGTTTGAGCCGCTTGCTGCAACAGCTGCGTATGATTCATGTGGAAAAATTGATGGGGGCTACCTTGCGCAATATCCGTCTGCAACTTTTCGGGGATGCTTTTCTGACGGTGGTGCTGGCATTCGGCTTGTCCATTCTGCTGGTCAATGACTGTCTGTCACTGTTTAATGACCTGTTGGGTTCGCGGTTGACCATGACGTTCTTCTTCAGTAGTCAGATGTTGCCGTGGTTGCTGTTATTCATTCTGTTGATGTCGGTAATACCGGCGTGGTACATCAGCTGTCGCCTGTCACGCTTGTCGTTCACGGAGTACCGTACCCTTTACAGTGGCCGACGCAAACAGCGTTTTGTAGCGGTATTGGTAACGGTGCAGTTCGTGATTTCCATCGGATTGTTATTGGCTACGCTGACAGCACGCAACCAGATGGAACTGACCCGCCAGCGGGCTTCGCGTTACGAGGGCTGCATTGAGATAGGGGATGCCTTTGGTACTCCGTTGGCTCCCTTCAAGGCGGCACTGGAGAAACGGGTGAAAGGGATTGAATCCATGACACTTTCCAAGGCTTCGGTGCTTAATGCCTGGATACGTCAGTTGAACGTGCTGCGTCCCAGTGGGAAGGAAGTACGTACCAATCTGCTGACATTGGAAGGCGACTCCACCTTGTTGCACACCTTGCGCATTGAACAGTTGAGTGGAGAATCTCCTTCCCGTCTGTTGGAGCGTCAGGCATCTCCGGTACTGGTGAACGAGAGTTTTGTCCGCTTGTTAGTGCCTGCGGGTACGGAGGTCGTGGGGCATGCCTTGCGCGAGTTCGATACGGAAACGAAAGACAGTCTGGCTGTAATCGCAGGTGTGGTGCGCGACTTTTCCGTCAATTCGCTGGAAGAAGCGGTAACACCTCTTGTCATCACATTGTTGTCGGCAAGTGACTTGCAGAAAGGATTTTATTTGCAACTGCGTCTTCGTCCTGAAAACCGTGAAGAGACCTTGCGGCAGATAGAAGCCGTATGGAATGAAATGAACCCCAACCAACCTTTCGGTTATGCAGATATGCACCGGGATTTTATGGCACGTAACGGGAAAGTGCTTTCTTTGTCACATATTCTGACTTTCTATGCCGTGATTGGGTTGTTGCTGACAGGTTTCGGATTGTTTGGTATCGCCTGGTATGCCACCCGTCAGCGGATACGCGAAATTAGTATCCGCAAGGTGCATGGAGCAACACGGGGACAGATTATCTGGCTGCTTAACAAACCGTTCTGTATCTATGCTGTAGTGGCGTATGTAATGGCCATGCCTGTCGGCTGGTGGTTCATGCTGCATTGGCTGGAGCAGTTTGCGTACCGTGCCCCGCTTTCGGCCGGTATCTTTGTATGGCCGTTGTTGGTGGTGTGGGGCATCTCGGCGGTCATTGTCTGCCTGCAGGGTTGGATATTGAGTCGGGTAAATCCGGTAGAATGTATAAAACAAGAGTAATATCATTAAAATAAAATTTTGAAGTATGATTAAGACAGAAAATTTACAGAAAGTATTCCGCACAGATGAAGTGGAAACTTGGGCATTGAATAATGTAAGTATCGAAGTGAAGGAAGGAGAGTTCGTGGCTATCATGGGTCCTTCAGGTTGTGGAAAATCTACCTTGCTGAATATCTTGGGATTGCTGGACAATCCCACGGGAGGCAAGTATTTCTTGAACGGAACAGAAGTGGGTGGCTATACTGAATCGCAACGTACTTCCTTGCGTAAGGGAGTGATTGGTTTCGTATTCCAGAGCTTCAACCTGATTGACGAGTTGAATGTGTTTGAGAACATCGAACTGCCCTTGCTGTATTTGGGCGTACCTTCGGCAGAACGTAAGCGGAAAGTGGAGGCTGCCATGGAGCGGATGGGGATTACACATCGTGCCAAGCACTTCCCGCAGCAGCTGTCGGGTGGACAACAGCAACGTGTGGCTATTGCCCGTGCCGTAGTATCAGGGCCGAAGCTGATTCTGGCCGATGAGCCTACCGGTAACCTGGACTCCAAGAATGGACGTGAGGTGATGGAATTACTTACCGAGCTGCATAAGGAAGGCACCACCATTGTGATGGTGACCCACTCGCAGCATGATGCCGGTTTTGCTGACCGTGTCATTAATCTCTTCGACGGACAGGTGGTAACGGAGGTGAACCTTTAAATAAGGTTTAGGCTTGTTTCTTAAACTGGCCGGGCGACATTCCGCAGTAGCGTTTGAAAAACTTGCTGAAAGAAGCCTGGTCAGAGAAACAGAGCTTTTCGGCCACGTCCTGCACGCTGTTGGCCGGATTGAGCAGACAGACTTTTGCTTCTTCTATCAGGCTTTCGCTGATGAGCTGGTTGGCTGTCTTGCCATAGAGTTTCTTTAACTTGGCCGATAACGCATCGGGGGATACGTAGAGTTGGTCGGCATACCATTTTACGGTGTGATGATAACGGCAATTGGTATGCATCAGATATAGAAAACGAGGGAGGGTATCTTTCCAGCGGAAAGAGTGCTCGAACTCGTTTTCTTGTTTATACATGCGGAGGATAATATTCCACACTTCCAGGATGAGGGAACGAAGCGTGTTTTCCAGCATTTCAAGCAGGAAATGATTCTCTTTTTGCTGAAGGGTGTGGCGTAGCATGTCCACATGTGATTGTATCCGGAGAAGATCCTGTTTCTCCAATGGAATAAACGGCTCCAATACGTGTCTGTATACATAGGCTGCCACTTTGGAACGGATGCATTCGGCTGCCTGCAAAAAAATCTCCCTTCGGGTAATGAGCAGACATCCTTCGAAATCACGGTTTGTTTTCAGGTCGCTCCATTGGTGGGGTCGATAAACTCGATGTAGGAAGGGGCAGGAATGACGGTCCGCTTGTCGTTGGTCTGGATGCTGATTTCGCCTTTTAATACGAGCAAAGACACCGTATGCTGTGTGTCGATACTTCCTTTCTGGAATTGATTTTCTCCCCGTACGGTGAAGATGCCCATTTGTTCATTGTACACCATATCTCGCTCCGTTCCGTCTGCTTGCAGCGTCGAAACCAGCCATTTTGTAAACGCATATTCTTTCATCTTGTATCTCGTTGTTGTATTTGCGCATCTAAAATACAGACATAAATCGTAGCCTGAAAACCTTTTTGTATGTTTTAGAAATCATAAACTGAATAAATGCTAAAGCACGGATTCAGACAAATGTTCTTAGGAATGGAACAAGTAAGTAGTCTTTCCCGCCTTCTAAATTTGCATCGGCTATTACAACAGAAAGAGTCAAATCAACTAAAAAAAGAGAATAAGATGAAAAAAGCTTTTGTATCAGTTGGTGCATGTTTTTGTGCGTTGTTGGGGATGCTGACAGCCTGCACGCAGCCTGCACCTACCTCACAGGAAAGTGGGTACAAGACCATGACCGTGAAAAAAGAAAATCGCCTTCTCACTAACAGCTATTCGGCTGTAGTAAAGGGAAGACAGAGTGTGGAAATTCGTCCGCAGGTGAGCGGTACGATTACCGAGATTTGTGTGAAAGAAGGAGCCAAGGTACACAAGGGACAGGTGTTGTTCGTGATTGACCAGGTTCCGTATAAAGCAGCTTTGCAGACGGCATTGGCGAATGTGAAAAGTGCGGAAGCTGCCGTGGCTACGGCCCGCCTGACGTTCGACAGCAAGGAAGAGCTCTTCAAGGAGCGTGTGGTTTCGGATTTCGACCGTCAGACGGCACAGAATTCTTTGTTGGAGGCTGAGGCTAGTCTGGCACAAGCGAAGGCCAATGAAACCAATGCCCGCAACGACCTTTCCTATACGGTAGTCCGGAGTCCGGTGGATGGAGTGGCAGGTATGTCTTCCTATCGTGTGGGGGCATTGGTCAATTCTTCCATTACTACGCCTTTACTTACTGTCTCGGACGATGAGGAAGTCTATGTATATTTTTCCATGACCGAAAATCAGATGCTGTCACTGCTCCGTCAGTATGGTAGTGTGGACAAGTCACTGGCCGGTATGCCCAAAGTATCCTTGCAGTTGAGTGACGGAGTGAAATATGCACACGAAGGGGTGATAGATGCCATCAGCGGCACCATTGATACCGGAACAGGGGCTGTCAGCCTGCGTGCCGTGTTCCCGAATCCGGAAGGAATGTTGCGAAACGGAAGTACGGCTACGCTCGTATTGCCCTATACCAAGGAGAACGCGCTGGTTGTTCCACAGGAAGCTACTTTTGAGATTCAGGACAAGGTGTATGTGTATAAGGTGAATGAGAGTGGAAAGGCCGAGTCGGCACAGGTTACTGTTTTCCCGCTGAACAACGGGCAGGAATACATTGTAGAGAGTGGCTTGCAGGAAGGGGAAGTAATTGTGGCCGAGGGTGCCGGATTGATTCAGGAGAATACCCAGATTCTTTCGTTACATACTGAAAAATAGGAGGGGACGTTATGAAACTGAAGACTTTTATCGACAGGCCCATCCTGTCGTGTGCCATTTCTGTGCTCATCCTGATATTGGGAGTAATCGGTTTGAGCAATCTTCCCATGGAGCAGTATCCTGATATCGCACCTCCTACCATTATGGTGTCTACCACCTATACGGGTGCCAATGCGGAAACAGTACTGAAGAGTGTCATCGCTCCGTTGGAAGAAGCCATTAACGGTGTGGAAAACATGACGTATATGACCTCTACCGCCACCAATACGGGTTCAGCGTCTATTACCGTGTATTTTGCACAGGGAACGGACCCGGACATGGCGACTGTCAACACGAAGAACCGTGTGTCGGAGGCGGAAGGACTGTTGCCCGCAGAAGTGACCAAGGTGGGTGTGACCGTAGAAAAACGGCAGAACAGTATGGTCAAGATTATATCGTTGTACAGTCCCGACGATAGCTACGACCAGAATTTTATCAATAACTATTTTAAAATTAATGTAGAACCTCGTCTGTCCCGTATCTCGGGAGTGGGCAATGTGAATGTCATGGGTGGGGATTATGCCATGCGTATCTGGATGAATCCTCAGAAGATGGCCCAGTATCAGCTGGTACCTGCCGATGTGATTGCCTTGCTGGATGACCAGAACGTGGAGGCGGCGACAGGTACACTGGGCGAGGATTCTGAAAATACATTTCAGTACACGTTGAAGTACCGGGGTAGATATGAGACTGCGGAAGAATTCGGCAACATGGTGCTCAAGTCTCTCCCTACGGGCGAAGTGCTCCGCCTGAAGGATGTGGCCGATGTGGAATTAGGTTCGCAGAGCTATGCCTATAACAGTGAAATTGTGGGTCACCCCGGTGCGACGTGTATGATTTCGCAGACGGCCGGATCGAATGCCAACGAGATTGTGAAGGAAGTGGACAAGCTGATGGAGGAAATCTCAAAAGACTTGCCGAAGGGGCTTGTAATGGCCGACCTGATGAGTACGAAGGACTTCCTGGATGCCTCGGTACACGAGGTGGTGAAAACCCTGATTGAGGCTATTA
>ENA-OPZC01000121-OPZC01000121.1-human-gut-metagenome-genome-assembly--contig:-NODE-121-length-15476-cov-1.185875_pt1 | contig 15476 bp, 15 predicted proteins | sample MGYA00242477_ERZ504491 | MGnify/ENA primary metagenome ERZ504491 (study PRJEB26092, sample SAMD00036249) | human gut metagenome | host: Homo sapiens | study: EMG produced TPA metagenomics assembly of... | reverse complement strand
TGGGATGGAAGACTAAAGTATCCGTTCCCGATTATGACAAATATATTATCTGTGCCGCACCGCATACCACCAATTGGGATTTGTTCATAGGCAAACTGTTTATGGGAGCTATAGGTCGCGAAACCGGTTTTATGATGAAAAAAGACTGGTTCTTCTGGCCTCTAGGCCCTATTTTCCGCTGGATGGGAGGGATTCCCGTAGACCGTAGCCGCAAGACTTCATTGGTGGACCAGATGATTAAAATTGCCAAATCGAGTCAAAAATTCCATCTGGCTATCACTCCGGAAGGAACACGCAAAGCCAATCCCAATTGGAAGAAAGGGTTTTACCATATTGCGCAAGGGGCCGGTCTGCCTATTATTCTGGTAGCTATCGACTACGAGAAGAAATGCATCACAGCCGAAAAGGTAATACATCCCAGCGGTGACTTGGACAAGGATATGCGTGAAATCAAATTGTATTATAAGAATTTCAAAGGCAAATATCCTGAAAACTTCAGCATCGGAAAAGTAGAATAACCCTTCCGTTGTAGTTCTTCAGATATGAAAACACTGATTATGCGGATTGTATTTTCACCCGCATAATCAGTGTTATTTGTATCTATTCTCTTGCTATACTCTCATCCCCATCCTCAAAATTATTCTTCTCTATCTTCACATTCCGGGTGTGAAGCAAGCGGAAACGGGACTTGTTATGATGAAAAGCCGGATAATCCGTATTCTGGCGGATCACATTGTTTTTAAAGATCAATCCGTCAATGGATTTTGCAAAAAGGACAGGGCGGTCAAAAGTTTCAAAATAGTTATCTTCAATCACTACTCCTTTTTCTCCTTTTCCACCATGGAAATATTTTTTCTGATGCTCCAAATCGGGAATCTCCGGATAAATAGAGATAACAGCTTCCGTAAACTGGAACATATTAGTCAATGCGTTGATAAAACGATTGTTACGAATCAGCACATTCCGGCAAGCTCCCGTTTCAAACCAGCCGTTACAATCACCGCACAGCAATATGGCTGTTCCTGATGTATGATCAAACAGGTTACGCTCTACCACCGTTTTCAGGGGAGTGCTGAACAGCGTACCGCGTGCACGGTTGTTACGAATGACATTATCCGCAAAATAAACTTCCGGACACCAGGACAGGTTTTCAATGCCGAAACCTTCTTTATCCGTAATCTCCGCATCCAAAGGCTCGGCAAAAGTGATACGATATTCTTTTGCACCTTTCACCGTATCTTTGTCATTGGGCAGGATTTCCTTCACCCGGTTCTTTCCACCGGTCAGTTCCATGGTGGCGGAACGTACAAATTGTACTTCATCGCCATTCACGCCCCATTCGAATCCGTATGCTTGCGGATGCATGTATCGGGCAATCACCGTATGGTCATCAAGGCGTTGCTTGATTTTCAAATAAGTACCATGTACATTAATCGCATCATCCATCATTCCTTCATACAACCCGTTGCGAGAATCAATCTTCCCCCGGCAACTGGAGAAATGGGTAGCATCCGCCTGCGTGGTAAAGTAACGCGGATCCTTATCGCCACGAAGGCAAACGCTGAATTCATCCAACGTGATATTTTCACATAACTGGGCCAGCAGTCCCATACCTTCGGCATAATGCACTTTCACATTCTGCAAACGGGTGTCTTTATCATTGGACAAGAATATACCCGGAGCAGGACGATAATAAGTACGAAGAGCCACCACTGTCCCCGGTTTCAACCGGGCGTCTTTCCATTGAGGAGCATGGTAGACACGTGGAGAGATTTCCTTCAATCCTTCCATAGGACACCATAAGTCACTGGTGCGGTATACCAGACGCTTTGTCTTTTCTTCAAAAGCAATTCCTCCCTGGGGAGCACTGGACCAGCCTTCACCGTATGCTTCGAAAAAACCTTTCTCATTGATACGGCATTTCACCCATGCGGCAGGTTCAAAAGTAATTCCCTCCTCTCCGCTTTCCAATATCTTGACCTGAGCAATATGAGGAGTCTCAAAATCTATGCTGAAATTACGCAAAGTACAATTCTCTGAACGAAGCAGAGAAAGTGGAAGCATACGTCCATGAAAGATAAAATCGGCACCCTGTCCGTCCACCGTCAGCCCCTTCCAATCCTCCAAAGGGAAACCTACCGTTTTCGGATTGTCCTGATCATGATTGGAAATATAATACTCACGGACAGCCGCCCCTTCAGGATGGAAATCGTAACGTCCGGATTCAAAAAGCAGGGTGACCTTATCACCCAAAGCAACTTGAGACTTGATGTCTTGTAACGCCTTCTGCAATTTGGGTGAAAGATTCTCGTGTGTGTCCGGTACCAGACCATAATTTCGCATTTCGACTACCTTACTTCCGGCAAAAGCGGAAACAGCCAGCCATACGAAGCAGAAATTAAAGATAATTCGTTTCATTTAGGTTCATTATAGATTAGTTAGAATGACAAAACTAACAAAAATTCCTAACTTCGCAACCATAAATAAAGAAGAAAACAACATGAAAAAGATATTTTTGTCCTTCCTGCTGGTAATGGCAGGAATATCACACACTTTGGCACAAGGGTTAGATGGTAATGTGGAACAACGTCTAAAAGACTTTTTCACCCGGTACGAAACATCTTATGCCAACATAGGTAAATGTAAAATTAGACCGTTATGAAGTAAATCATGACAAAAAAAGACTGAATGTATATGCCAGCCCCAGCTTCGGCTACCAACCGTTTACCCCCGAAAAGACAGAAGCTATCTACCGGTTACTTAGACAAAGCCTACCCGGTCCTGTAAATTATTACGATATAACCATCTATGCCGATGGCAAATCAATCGAAGACCTGATCCCCAACTATCTGAGGAAGAAACAGGACAAAAGCCGCTTATGGCAACGGACAGATTATAAAGGTGATCCATGGGTAAAAAATATTTCCCGCCCCTTTACTGCCGGCAAAGGACTGGAAGGCAGACACATCGCCCTTTGGCAAAGCCACGGAAAATATTATAAAAAGGACAAGGGATGTTGGGAATGGCAACGTCCCCGCCTGTTCTGTACCACAGAAGACTTGTTCACCCAATCATTCGTCATACCTTATATTATACCCATGCTGGAAAATGCGGGAGCCATAGTTTATACCCCTCGTGAACGTGACTGGCAACGCAATGAGGTGATTGTGGATAATGATACCCATCCCCAAGGTTGCATCTATCAGGAGATAAAAAGCCGGAAAGGTAAATGGAAAACCGCCCCCACCCCGGCATTCGCTCAAAAACGATTGGTTTACCGGGACGGACAAAATCCTTTTGAAGAAGGTACAGCCCGCTTTGCCTCCACCGAGAAAAAACCGGAAAAAGCCTTTGCACAATGGATTCCCCATATTCCCGAAACAGGAAAATATGCCGTCTATGTGACTTATCAGACTTTACCCGGAAGTGTGAGTGACGCTAAATATCTGGTTTTCCATAAAGGGGGTGTCACCGAATTTCTGGTCAACCAACAAATAGGGGGGAGGAACCTGGGTTTATCTGGGCACTTTTGAATTCGACAAAGGAACCAACGATTACGGTATGGTGGTACTAAGTAATGAGAGCAGACAAAAAGGAGTGGTATGCGCCGATGCCGTCCGTTTTGGCGGAGGAATGGGAAACATATCGCGCGGTGGAAAAACCAGCGGCCTGCCCCGTTATCTGGAAGGGGCACGCTATGCCGCACAATGGTCGGGTTTTCCTTATTCGGTTTACAGTCCCAGCGAAGGTAAGAATGACTATACCGATGATATAAACGCCCGCAGCCGGATAATAAACTATCTCAGCGGAAATTCTGTGTACAATCCAAAGGAGAAGGGATTGGGCGTTCCTTTTGAAATGACCTTGGGAGTGCACAGCGATGCAGGTTTTTCCAAAGAAGATGATTTAATAGGCACGCTGGGTATCTATACCACCGATTATAATAATGGTGAACTGAACGCCGGTATCTCCCGTTATGCTTCCCGCGACTTGGCGGACATGGTACTGACCGGTCTGCAACAGGATATCTCCGCCCAATTCGGTATCCGGTGGCAACGCCGCAGCCTGTGGAACCGCAATTACAGCGAAACCCGTCTGCCTGCCGTTCCCTCGATGATTCTGGAACTCCTCTCCCACCAGAACTTCGCCGATTTGAAATTGGGGCACGATCCGCGTTTCAAGTTTACCGTAGGACGTTCTGTTTACAAATCCATACTAAAATACCTGAGTACCATGCATGGGACGGATTACGTAGTCCAACCTTTACCGGTAAATAACTTTGCCATTCACTCCGGAAGTAGGAAAAACACCTTCCAACTAACTTGGCAAGCGGTAGACGACCCGTTGGAACCGACTGCCAAAGCTCAACAATACATAGTCTATACCCGTCTGGGACATGGTGGATTTGACAATGGAACGTTAGTACGCGGTACTGAATATACCTTCGAAGCCGAACCGGGACTGGTATATAGTTTCAAAGTAACCGCAGTCAACAAGGGCGGAGAAAGTTTTCCTTCCGAAATCCTGTCAGCCTATCAGGCAAAGAAAAGTAAAGGAACAATCTTGATAGTCAACGGATTCGACCGTTTAAGCAGACCTGCTACCGTAGAATCTCCTTTCTTGCAAGGCTTTGACTTGAATACGGATCCGGGAATACCTTATATAAATACACCCGCCTTCTGCGGAACGCAACAAAGCTTCGACCGCAGCCGCATAGGACGGGAAACTAAAGACGGGCTGGGATATAGCGGCAGCGAACTGGAAGGAATGTTGATAGCCGGAAATACTTTCGATTATCCGTTCATTCATGGAAAAGCCATCCAGGCAGCCGGAGGATACTCTTTTGTATCGTGTAGTGATGAAGCCGTTGAAAATGGTTTTGTCCGGCTGGCAGATTACCCCATTACAGACCTGATATTCGGGGCCGACAGGCGTCCTTTCTCCCACACATTGCAACAGTTGCTCACAACCTATTGTCAAGGAGGCGGCAACCTGATGCTCAGCGGCTCGTATATAGGAAGCAACATGAACAGTCCCACAGCACTGAACTTCACCGAAAACATATTAAAATATAGTTTCGGAGGCAGCATGATAAATTCCACTTCGGGAGAAATATATGGAGCCAACACCCGTTTCAGTATTCCCCGCACTATCAACGAGCAAACATACGCCGTACCCGCTCCCGACTGTCTGACCCCGATAGCCCCTGCTTACTCCGCTTTTGTATATAATCCGGGCAGTTACAGTGCCGGTATCGCCTATAAAGGCAAATATCGGACTTTTGTCCTGGGTTTCCCCTTTGAAAGCATTCAGGGAGTGAAGGAAAGAGCACGGGTAATGAGTGCCATCCTGGGCTTCTTTGGCAGCAAGTGATATTTTTAAACGAAAATAAAAGGGCAAATAAGAGGTTATTTCATAAAAACGCCTAACTTTGTCCGTATAAACCATTAAAATAAAACGACTATGTACACTATACAGACTAATGCCTCCGGCACACGCAGCATGGAAATCTCAGAAGAGAACCTGCAAACTATTGAGAAATATGCTTTATTCCAGCATCTGATAGACAGCAACGGTATCGTGGACGAGTCGGTGCTGGAGAAACTGAAGTTGAATATCCGTTCACTGATAACCAGCGAGGAAGGAAACAATAAAGAGCTGCTCGACCTTTGTATCGATGTAATTTATCATAATAACATGAAAGCTTTCGGACTTCATCAACTCATTCTGCTTTATATCCAATGGGAGAAAGAGAAAAATAAAGATGAAGAAGAGATATAATAAACAATCTCTGTGTTCTCTGTAGCAAAACAAAAAAAACAGTATTTATCATTGAAAGAATACAAACTTACAGACTGGTTGCCGACAACCAAGAAAGAAGTAGAGATGCGCGGATGGAATGAACTGGACGTAATCTTGTTCAGCGGTGACGCCTACGTAGATCATCCTTCATTTGGTCCGGCAGTAATTGGAAGATTATTAGAGGCGCAAGGTTTGAAAGTGGCCATTGTGCCTCAACCCAACTGGCGTGATGACCTGCGCGATTTTAAGAAGCTGGGACGTCCACGCCTCTTTTTCGGTGTGTCCGCCGGATGTATGGACAGCATGGTAAACAAATACACTGCCAACAAGCGTTTGCGCAGCGAGGATGCTTATACTCCCGACGGCCGCCACGACATGCGTCCCGAATATCCCAGCATCGTTTATACACAGATTTTAAAGAAAATCTATCCCGACGTACCTGTCATTCTGGGAGGTATAGAGGCATCTTTGCGCCGTGTCACCCATTATGACTACTGGCAGGACTGCCTGCGTAAATCAATTCTGATAGATTCCGGAGCCGATTTATTGATCTATGGAATGGGCGAGAAACCGATTACGGAACTTTGCAAGAGAATGAAAGAAAGCAAAGACAGTCAGGACGGAGCCCATCTACCCTTACAAAAGGATATTCCCCACGATATACCACAAACGGCTTACCTTATCCGTAAGAAAGGATCAGTTCCGTCCGAGCCCTCTGTAATTGAGTGTGTGAACGAAAAGCCAGATATCATCCTACACTCTCATGAAGCATGCCTGAAAGATAAAAAGAAACAAGCCGAGAACTTCCGCTTCATTGAAGAGGAAAGCAACAAGTACGAAGCCTCCCGCATCTTGCAAGATACAGGCAATGAAACAGTAGTAGTCAATCCGCCTTATCCTCCAATGAGCCAAGGCGAACTGGATCATTCTTTTGATTTGCCCTATACGCGTATGCCTCATCCTAAATATAAAGGAAAACGCATTCCCGCATTCGACATGATTAAATTCTCGGTCAATCTGCACCGTGGTTGTTTTGGCGGATGCGCCTTTTGTACCATTTCCGCCCATCAAGGGAAATTTATTGTAAGCCGAAGTAAAGAGAGTATCTTAAGAGAAGTGAGAGCCATAACTGAAATGCCTGATTTCAAAGGCTATCTGAGTGACTTGGGAGGACCTAGCGCCAACATGTATGCCATGCGTGGTAAAGATGAGAAAATTTGCCGGCGATGCAAACGGCCGTCATGTATCCATCCTAAAGTATGTCCCAATTTGAACACGGACCATCGCCCCCTTATTGGATATTTATCATTCGGTAGACGCACTTCCCGGTATCAAGAAAAGCTTTATCGGAAGCGGTGTACGCTATGACCTGTTACAATATCAAAGCAAAGATCCGGCAGTAAACCGAAGTACGGCTGAATATACCCGAGAACTGATAGCCCATCATGTCAGCGGGCGCTTGAAAGTGGCTCCGGAACATACCAGCGACCAAGTGCTGCAAATCATGAGGAAACCTTCGTTTTCACAATTTTATGACTTCAAAAAGACTTTCGACAAAATAAATAAGGAGTTGAATATGCGGCAGCAGATTATACCTTATTTTATAAGCAGCCATCCCGGATGTACGGAAGAAGATATGGCAGAACTGGCAGTGATCACCAAGAAATTGGATTTCCATCTGGAACAAGTACAGGACTTTACTCCTACTCCGATGACTGTAGCCACTGAAACCTGGTACACAGGTTATCATCCATATACGTTGCAACCGGTATTTTCCGCTAAAACACCAAAAGAAAAACTGGCTCAACGGATGTTCTTTTTGCTGGTAGTAAACCCGAAGAACGACGTGCCATCATCAATGAATTGCGCAAAATAGGACGCGCTGATCTGATAGATAAGCTGTATGGTAAATACAAAGCCTGAGTTTAAATTCACCACAGATTATACAGATTTGATCTGTGGTGAAACTGTTTTTTAACGTCTTGTTTACCTTTCATCGTGTTTTGACGAAACACAGGAACAGGTACATGTGTTCCAAGTTACAGATATTTATTCCCCCCCTAAACCTTAATTAGAAAAGCACCGCAAATATTAATTGATAAAAAATACGACCTATCCTATTGAATATCATTTATTTTTTGCTATCTTTGGGCAAAACCAACTTTTAAATCAATACTGCGTATGGAAACGTATCTATTCTGGATTGTGCCCATTGCCTCCCTCTTGGCATTGGTACTTGCATGGTATTTCTACAAACAAATGATGCTTGAAAGCGAAGGAACTCCGACAATGGAAAAAATCGCTTCTTATGTGCGCCAGGGCGCCATGTCCTATCTGAAACAACAATACAAGGTGGTAGGGCTGGTATTTCTGGGATTAGTTATTCTGTTTTCTATCATGCATACGGCTTCAACTTACAAAATCCGTGGGTGCCCATTGCTTTTCTTACCGGCGGTTTCTTCTCCGGACTGTCCGGCTTTTTAGGAATGAAAACGGCTACATACGCTTCTGCACGTACCGCCAATGCCGCCCAGCACTCCCTGAACAAAGGACTGCGTGTAGCTTTCCGTAGCGGAGCTGTTATGGGGTTGGTCGTTGTCGGCTTGGGACTACTCGATATTTCTTTCTGGTACATATTATTGGACTATTGCATTCCCACAGACGCCTTGAACCCTTCTGCTAAATTATGTGTCATCACAACCACCATGCTTACCTTTGGTATGGGAGCCAGCACACAAGCACTTTTCGCCCGTGTAGGAGGTGGAATCTATACCAAGGCAGCCGATGTAGGTGCCGACCTGGTAGGTAAAGTGGAAGCCGGTATTCCGGAAGATGACCCCCGCAATCCCGCAACCATTGCCGATAATGTGGGAGACAATGTAGGTGACGTAGCCGGAATGGGCGCCGACCTGTACGAATCCTATTGCGGCTCTATTCTGGCTACCGCCGCTTTAGGTGCTGCCGCTTTTATTGGCTCGGATGATACCGTGATGCAGTTTAAAGCGGTTATCGCACCTATGCTGATTGCGGCAGTGGGTATCGTTCTCTCTATCATCGGTATTTTTGCCGTCCGTACTAAAGAAAATGCAGGAATGAAGGAATTACTCGGATCATTAGCCACAGGAACCAATTTAAGTTCGGTACTGATTGTCGTTGCCACTTTCCTTATCCTTTGGGCATTAGGTTTGGAAAATTGGGTAAACATTTCCTTTGCTGTGGTAGTGGGATTAATAGTAGGTATCGTTATCGGCCGTTCCACCGAATATTATACTTCTCAATCGTATAAACCCACACAACGGTTGGCCGAAAGTGGAAAGACCGGTCCGGCCACCGTTATCATTTCCGGTATCGGACTAGGTATGGTTTCCACCACCATCCCTGTACTGGCAGTAGTAACCGGTATCATCTTGTCCTACTGGCTCGCTTCAGGATTTGATTTTGCCAATATTTCCATGGGATTGTATGGCATCGGTATCGCTGCCGTAGGTATGCTTTCGACATTAGGAATCACCTTGGCTACCGATGCTTACGGACCGATTGCAGACAATGCCGGCGGTAACGCTGAAATGAGCGGACTGGGCAAAGAAGTACGCAAACGTACTGACGCCCTCGACTCGTTAGGTAACACGACTGCCGCTACAGGCAAAGGTTTTGCCATCGGCTCCGCAGCTCTGACCGGACTGGCCCTGCTGGCATCCTATGTAGAAGAAATCCGTATCGGATTAACCCGGTTGGGGCAAACCATTCTGGAATTACCAAACGGCATTACCGTAGATGTTCATAACGCCAGTTTCACTGACTACATGCTTTATTACGATGTAACCCTGATGAACCCCAAAGTGCTAAGCGGCATGTTTTTGGGCAGTATGATGGCATTCCTGTTCTGCGGTCTGACCATGAACGCCGTAGGCCGAGCAGCCGCTCACATGGTAGAGGAGGTGCGTCGCCAGTTCCGTGAAATAAAAGGGATTCTGACAGGAGAGGCAGAACCCGACTATGCCCGTTGCGTACAAATATCCACCAAAGGAGCACAACGTGAAATGGTATTCCCCTCTCTACTGGCTATCATTGCCCCTATCGCTACCGGACTGATTTTTGGTGTTCCCGGTGTTATCGGTCTGCTGATAGGTGGTTTGTCCTCGGGCTTCGTTCTTGCCATTTTTATGGCCAATGCGGGAGGCGCATGGGATAATGCGAAAAAATTTATAGAAGAAGGTAATTTCGGAGGTAAAGGAAGCGAAGTACACAAAGCAACGGTTACTGGTGACACAGTAGGTGACCCGTTTAAAGATACATCCGGACCCAGTTTGAACATTCTGATTAAACTGATGAGTATGGTCGCCATTGTAATGGCCGGACTGACAGTTGCTTGGAGTTTGTTCTGATAGAAAAACGGAAAGCCGCTTCGGAGGAGGCGGCTTTCTAATTTTAAAAAAGATTCTGATAAACTATTTTTTAATACTTATAAATCCGGAAAAACCAGACGTGCCGCTTAACAAAAACGATGCGTTTCAAAAAGTACAAAAACGACACGTACAAGAAAAAAGGTGAGCGCGGTCCTATTCAGCATGATCAAAGCCCACCGTTTTTCTTTCACTTGAACCCTCTTTAAATGGCTTTAAAATATCATTTAAAAGCCATTGCAGATTCAAAATAATTCACTATCTTTATGCAATGTTAGGCTGCTATACCTGACACCTCATCCGGCTTCGTGTACAGCATCATGTCTGTATATTTAGCTTGATAGTTTACGCTTGCACTAAACTCCACTTTCCTGCATTCCTTGAATGGGCTGCCGACAAATGGGTTTCGGTCCATCCAGTCGCACAGTTCTAAAATGGAAGACTTGTTCGAAGTGAAATACACGAACGAATGCCCTTTCAGAACGGTTAGTACATCCAGATAGTCAGCCAGACGCCAGAACATCTTGTAAGTACCCACCTCGGTGGAGAGGTACGGCGGATCAACCAGGAACACCACACCCGGAACATCTTTGTAACGTTTGAATACTTCCTTGTAGTCTTCGCTGGTTATAGTCAGTCCTTCCAGATAATCCTTTGCTTCGGGATAGTCTGTCTGCCGAATCCTATTGTAAATGGCTTCTTTCTTCATCCTTCCAAACTGGTCACATATTTCATGGCGAACAACAAGGATGCGGAAACCGTGATATAATCCACGTAGCCGTGCTCTTTTTCTTCCCTCTCAATACGGGCAAACATTTTATCGCGAATCTCCCCGGTTATACGTTTGTTTCTGGGTTCCCCTTCAGCTATCCGACGCAAATCGGATAACAGCACATTAGTGGCCGGGATATTTACAAGTCGGCAGCGGTAGTTGTCGAAGTCATTATACACAACGGTGGCATCAGACCTGACACATTTGGTAATATGTGACAGCAGGCCCGAGCCACCAAACAGGTCCACAAACACGGTGCTGTCCGGGAACTGTCCCAGCACCTTGATAAATTCCCTCGCAAACATGCGTTTCTGCCCCACGAAAGGAAGCGGGGCGGACAAATACATCTTTTTCATTTCATTCTGCTTTAAAACGGCCGCAAAGGTCCCCAGAATAAACGAAAAACAGCGGGGAACATGAACTGTTCCCGCTGCAAGACATATACAGCAAACTACACGTTCAACCCGAAGCGGACCGTCTCGTCACCGGCGATCAGCGCACGGGTGCCCGGGATATTATTCTCGTAGATATGTACATTGCCCAGGTAGAGAGTGATCGACTTCAAGGGAAGTTCTATCTGCCGCGCCATCAGGTACAGGTGGTAAATATCGGAAGGCAGCCCGAGGTTCGCGTCACTGCTACGCTGGTAGGCGGATAGAACCAGTTCACCGCCATCTAACTGGAACTGTACCAGACTCAAACAGGGTGCCTGGTTGCTCTCGGCACCGGTTTCGCCCAGGAAAAGCACGTAGTTCTTGCTGTTGCGCCTCTCCCGGTTAATTTTCGCTATCAACGGGGGCAGCTTCTCGAAATAGGTCGGGTAACTGTTCACCAGGATGGAGCCGCAATAGTCCCACCAGTTGATGCCGGCCTCCCGGTACTTCTCCACGTTGCGCTCACCCTGCATAAATAACTGCAACTCGCTGCGGAGCTCTTACGGGCGATATTATGCCCCTCGAATATGTCGAGCAGGTCCGCCGGTGTCAGCGAGAGCTGCTCGTTCAGAAGGTACTGTATGTTTCCCTTCTTGTTGGTCTGTGTCTTTCCCGTGGCAAGAATCTTGTCCAGGATACGGTAATACTTGTTCATAGCCATTTCCTCCTTCTAAATTTGAAACACCCTAAAGATAAGGGGAAACGGCACTCCCTACGGCATAAAACAACCCGTTCACACTGCAAGCGTCTTGCAGTCGCTCTGGAACCGTTTCACCAAGGCATAAACCTTGCGTTCGCTCACCGAATACTTTTCGGACAATACGGCCACAGCATACGAGACTTTTTCACCTTGATCGAGTAGGCGGGTATAGTCCGCGTACAGGTCGATATACCGGGCATCTTCCAGACGGATGCCGGCCGCCTGAAGCCTTTTCAACAGCTCCCGGTTAAAGTTTAATATCTCAATCACTTTCATACAACAAAAAAATTATATCTTTGCATCGCCAATCATTTTTTAGACAACAAAAAAAACGTCAAACCGTGACAGAGGGTATTTGCCCCCGGTCGCGCGGTTTGGCGTTTCATGTTTATAAAAGTGATTGGCGTTACTTTTTAACAGGCCGGGGGCTTTTTTCTTATCCTCCCCCGAAGGATTTATTCCACCCGGTACTTCTCCGGATCAAAAGCGTCTTTCTTCCTCCAGCCGTCAGACAGCGTGTCCTGAACATGCTTCATGGCTTTCGTGTAGAAATCGGTCAGTTCCTCCAGTGTGACGAACTCCCGATATTGGGGAACCTCATCCGTACCGAACTTGAATGTCACGGGAAGCGTAGCACCACCAGTCTGTACGGCCAGATCATACGCTGCCTTATAATTGAACTGGTTTTCACTTGACAGCCATACCGGCATACCTTCATAGAGAAAACCGGAAAGTATCTCACGGTCAATTTGCTCATTATACCAGTCTGTAATGACGGACTTTATAGTATCCATGTGAGGTCTGCCGACAAAGCTTTCCTCCATATAGGAAGCGGATCCGTCTTCACGTTCCTGCACATCCCAGCGGATGCGCCATCTGTTGCGTGCCGGGCTCACGCACTCGATCAGTCTTATCCCGGATGTTCCTTCTACCCGTTTCATGTAAATATGTATTTAGTTCGACCTTTGCCGAAGGTTTCCGTCTTGATGGTGGTTTCGAACGGGAAGCCGTCCGGCATTTCCTTCACTTGCAAGAGGATGTTCTTCATCTCCTCGCTGTTGGTAAAGAACTTTTTCGGTTCGCCGTTCATCTCAATGGCCACGATACAGCGGTCCTCGCCCTGTTCGGTCTTGATGCCCGTCTCAAAGTCCTTCACAATAATCGGTAAGTTTACCAGTTCCCGGATGCTTACCACCACCCCGGGAAAACGTTTCTTGCCGTCCTCCGGCTTGTAGGAAACGTTCAAGTCTTTAAATGATCTCATGTCTTTGCCTGTTAATTTTTTAAACAACGTATGACAGTCGGCGTGCTTGGCCATCCCGTAGAACGACGCTATCAGCTCACGCCTCCTCCTTCTCGATTTTACCTCGTGCATTTTTCGGGCGAACTTCTGCTTGATGCGCTTGCGAATGCGGACATGGTCCGCACCGAAAGTCACATACCCCAGAAAGTCGATGCCCTCGCCCGGCGGGAACACGCGCTCGTTCCCCCCCCTTCACCAGGAGACCGGCACACTCCATGCGCCCGTGGACGGCATCACGAATCTTCCACAGTTCCGCTTTCGTTTTACCCAGTACGACGCCGTCATCACAATAGCGGTAGAAATGACGCACGGCATACCTGTCCTTCAGATAATGGTCCAGATACACAGACAAAAGCAAATTGCCCAGCCCCTGCGAGCTGCGCAGGCCGATACTCAGACCTTCAGGCATCAGGCGGACAAAGCTCTCCAGCATGGTCACGAGCTTTGCGTCCTTGAACACCCGGCTGACGCAATACATCACAAAATCCTGCTTCACGCTCTCGTAGAATTTGGTGATGTCAAACTTGTAACAGTAACGCGTACCATCAGGGTCCTCGGCCATGTCACGGCGGACATACGCCAGGAGGTCGTGCATACCCCGTCTCTTGATACTGGCGGAGGTGGTACGGATGAAACGTTTCCGCAGATGGCGGTCCACCACCGCCATGATGGCATGCACGGCGATGCGGTCCTTCATCGGGATCACCTGGATGCGGCGCAGCTTGCCGCCCTCGATGATCTCGCGTTCACGGTAGTCCTTCACGCGGAAAGTACCGGATGCGATCTGCGCGGCCAGCTCCTCCAACACCTCGGGCTTATGCGCGAGCAGATAGCCCCCCTGGCGGCTGCGTTTACGCTTGCTGCCGCGAAGGACCTGCCGGAAGGAAGCCTCCATGTTGGAAGGCTCCACAATCTCCTCGATGATATACCCAACCCTGCGCATAAATTACTGTTTATTGCTTTTAATACGGGGCCTTCAATCCCCCGGGCCCGGCTTCTTCGAACCGTTTCCGGCCTACCAAACCCTACCCGACACTTTATTTTTCAGTTTTCCGGCCCTTGCGGACCGCTGTTACTGCGGCTTGCCCCCCTCGGCACCACGGTGGGGACAAGTCCCCGGTGTTGTACGCCGATTAAAATTTCCTTTCGATTGTTGTTCAGACGAGACCGATGTTCGTGTTCGTATTCGAGGAATCGTTGTTCGCATTCGACATCGAAACACCGCCATTCGGGTTCGCGTTGTTGTTGCCACGATAGACCACACGGCCGGAGGCAGTGGATATGTAGTAGATGTCGCAGTAATTTGTCGAGGAGGAACCCGAAACGGAACCCACCGGAATCACGTCCATATATTTGCCATGCGCCACGGCGGTAATCCAGATACCGGAGCTCACGGAACCCTTAACCAGGCGGGTACTGCCGTCAGGCATCCAGATGCGCCACTTCCCGGAATTGCCCGTGTCATTAGGGAGGTCCACGCCGTCCATCATGTCATATTTATGACCATAGATGTCCTCGTAGCCAAGGCAGCAAATATTATTCACCTGCGTAACCGTGGCCCCGCCGTAGTCATCCTTCTCACGGTACCACGCATACTGGTGGACGGAGTTTTCTATCAGGCTGTTCGTCACATTAGGGTTGATTGAGGAGGCTTCCTCGTAGCCGATCGTGTCCGTCATCCCGCGGCTGGCAGTACCACCCGTAGTACGGTTGTTCGTGTGAGAGCCCGCGCCGCATTGTTCCTGGCTGTCACGACGACCGTACTTCGCGTAGAAAAGATTCGCGATGCGCGAGTGCATAAGGGCATCAATCTGCTGCATACCGCGCTGGACACTGTAATAGTGAAAATCAGCCAGGTCATGCTCGCCGTAGTGCTCCCGCCGGTAATGCAGGCGCGAAGTTTGGAACCGACAACACTGCTGCCCACAACGGCACACAAGTGCTCGTCATTAGGCACCCATTCGGGTTCCATATCCTCGATCCTGCCACTGCTCTTCACTTCTCCATTCTGAACACGGCAGAGTTCGATAAGGTTGTCCTTTCTAACAGTGACAGGATCGAG
>ENA-OPZC01000120-OPZC01000120.1-human-gut-metagenome-genome-assembly--contig:-NODE-120-length-15596-cov-1.441593_pt1 | contig 15596 bp, 14 predicted proteins | sample MGYA00242477_ERZ504491 | MGnify/ENA primary metagenome ERZ504491 (study PRJEB26092, sample SAMD00036249) | human gut metagenome | host: Homo sapiens | study: EMG produced TPA metagenomics assembly of... | reverse complement strand
GGCCAGAGAAGCCACCACCTTCAGCACACACTTTCCATCAGGAGTCAATACTCCCTCCTCGTCTGCTTCAAGAAGGAGTGACAACGGCGCGGCATACTTCTTCTCTTTTGTAAGATACCGGGAACCATGCCGGGCAAACATGGATATATAAAAAGGTTCATACCCTGCAGGAGCCGGAGTCAACTTCTCCTCCGGAGCCTGATAAGCATAATATTTTCCTGCAGCCAATGCCGGATTCTTTCCAATCTCCTCACGTGCACTTTGTCCCTGCATCCACAAAGGAAAAGCCAGGAACAGCACAATCCATCCTCTTTTCTTCATATATTTTCCAAATTTTAGGCGCGAAGTTACACCATTACTCCACTTAATTCCCTCTTATGTAGCTTGGAAAATCATGAAAACACTTCCCATGAAACAGAAATGAAATCCCCTTGTCACTGCTTTGAGAAATCGGCTACTTTGCTTCGATGCTGACAATTTCCTGCAAGATGCTTACTGCACTCTTCACATCTGTCACTTTCGATACTACCATGCTGCGACGCCCGTTCTGCTCTCTCAAATTGCAATAACGAGGATTCTTGGCCATATATTCAATAAACTTGCCAAAAGCCACACTCTGATAATACGGACTGTCCAAGTTGCTGACGAAATAGAGCGTCATCCGTTCTGCCTTCAATACCACTTTTTCTACGCCCAAACGCTTGGCCAGACGTCTCAACGGAACAATACGCAGCAACTCTTCCCCTTCTGGCGGTATTTTTCCGAAACGGTCAACCAGCTTGGCCTTAAAGGTTTCCACATCCTTATCCAGTTCAAGCTTGTCCAGTTCACGATACAGCAACATTCGCTCACTGCTGCTCGGAATGTACTCATTCGGGAAGAGCAACTCCAGGTCACTTTCCACCGTACATTCATCCACAAACTCCTCTCCGCTGATTTTTTCTTCACCCGCTTTGATTTCCTCGGCATACAAATCGGCAAATTCCTCATTCTTCAGTTCAGTAACCGCTTCATTCAGAATCTTCTGATAAGTTTCATATCCCAAGTCCGCAATAAAACCACTCTGTTCTGCACCCAACATATTTCCAGCTCCACGGATGTCCAAATCCTGCATGGCAATGTGAATACCACTGCCCAAATCACTGAAATTCTCAATGGCCTGCAAACGGCGTCTGGCTTCCGGTGTAAGCGATGACAAAGGAGGAGCCAACAAATAGCAGAATGCCTTCTTATTGCCTCGTCCCACTCGTCCACGCATCTGATGCAAGTCGCTCAATCCAAAATTCTGCGCCTGATTGATAATGATGGTGTTGGCATTGGGTATGTCAATTCCACTCTCAATAATCGTCGTGGCCAACAATACATCATAATCATAATTGACAAAGTCGAAGATAATCTTTTCCAACTCTTCCGGTTGCATCTGTCCGTGCCCGATACATACCCGGCAATCAGGTATATTCCGCAGAATCATCCCCTTCAGTTCCACCAGATTCTGAATACGGTTGTTTACAAAGAAAACCTGCCCGTTGCGGCTCATTTCAAAATTGATGGCCTCGGATATAATTTCTTCATTGAATGTATGTACTTCCGTCTGAATAGGGTAACGGTTAGGAGGAGGTGTCTGGATGACCGACAAGTCTCTGGCCCCCATCAAAGAGAACTGAAGGGTACGCGGAATAGGAGTCGCCGTCAATGTCAGCTATCTACATTGACCTTCAGCTGACGAAGCTTTTCTTTCACGCTTACACCGAACTTCTGCTCCTCGTCAATGATAAGCAGACCCAAATCCTTGAATTTGACACTTTTGCCAATAATCTTATGCGTACCGATAAGGATATTGATTTTTCCGTCGGCCAACTCTTTCAGAATACGGCTTGTATCCTTTGCCGTACGTGCCCGGCTTAGGTATTCCACCTTACAAGGCATATCCTCCAGACGTTTCTTGAAAGTCTGGAAATGCTGGTAAGCCAGCACCGTAGTCGGCACCAGCACCGCTACCTGCTTGTTGTCGGTCACTGCCTTAAATGCGGCACGGATAGCGACCTCCGTCTTACCAAAACCCACGTCACCACAAACAAGACGGTCCATCGGCTTATCACTCTCCATATCCGCCTTTACTTCCTGAGTAGCCTTCAACTGGTCCGGAGTATCTTCATACAAGAAACTGGCCTCCAGTTCGTGCTGTAAAAAGCTGTCCGGGCTATATTTAAACCCTTTCTCCTGTTTACGCTGAGAATAAAGTTTAATCAAATCACGGGCAATATCCTTGATTTTCGTCTTCGTCCGTTCCTTGATTTTTTCCCATGCTCCTGTGCCCAGCTTACTGATACGGGGCTGTTCTCCTTCTTTTCCTTTGTACTTGGAAATTTTATGTAATGAATGAATGGATACAAACACCACATCCTCATTCTGATACACCAGCTTGATGACCTCCTGCGTAGTGTTTCCGTTCGGAATACGCACCAGGCCTGCAAAGCGCCCGATACCGTGGTCGATATGTACCACATAATCGCCCGGTTCAAACATGTTCAGTTCCTTGAGCGACAATGCCACTTTTCCACTACGTGCCTTGTCACTGCGAAGGTTGTATTTATGGAATCGGTCAAAAATCTGATGGTCCGTAAACACACAAACCCGCAACGCATGGTCCACAAACCCTTCATGCAACGTACGGTCTACCGGTTCAAAGGTAATGTCATCGCCTCTTTCCTTAAATATATCTTTCAGACGTTCCGTCTGCTTCATGCTGTCCGAGCAGATATACAGACGATATTTCCGTTGCAGGAAATCGGTGAAAGAACTTGCAACCAAATCAAAATTCTTGTGGAAAATTGGTTGTACAGAGGTCTCGAACGACAAGCGTGCCTGCGGAGTTCCTAAGGCCTTATGTCCGAAATCTACCCGGAAGAATTCAAGGGCACGCACCGTGAATTCGGCTCCGTCAATCAGTTTCCTGGACAAATTCATCAGTTCCGTCTGCTCGCCTTCATACGCTTTCAGTGCCTGAGGAGAAACCGTCTCATCGTGTACGGCCTGAATACGTTCGCGCACCCAGAGCAAGTCTTTTACCCAAAGTGTAGCGCCTTTATCCACGAAATCCAGAAAACAGATATCCGCTCCTTCCGTTCCTGAAAGTTCAGGTACAATACAGATAGAATCTTTCTTTTCTTTCGACAACTGAGTTTCTACTTCAAACGTACGCAAACTGTCAATCTCATCTCCGAAAAAGTCAATTCGGTAAGGATATTCCGATGCAAAAGAATACACGTCAAGAATGCTGCCGCGCAAGGCAAACTGTCCCGGCTCATAGACATAGTCCACATGCTCAAACCCATACTTGGAAAGCGTCTCCATCAGTTTGACCGTATCTTCCTGCTGTCCCACTTTCAGGGTCAGCATCGCATCCGAGAGTCGTTTCCGCGAAACCACTTTCTCTGCCAAAGCTTCCGGATAGGTGACTACCGTGACCGGCTTCTTCTGCTCCAATCTGCTCAGCACTTCCGTGCGAAGAATTTCATTGGCTGCATCTTTCTGTCCGTATTTGATGGCACGACGATAAGAAGACGGGAAAAACAGGACATCAGCCTCTCCGTCCACCTGCACCAGGTCATGGTAAAAATACCCGGCTTCCTCCAAATCGTTCAGTATAAACACATGAATTCCCGGCATCGTCTTGACCGATACCGAAGCAAACAAGGAAGCACACGAACCGTGCATACCTTCCAAATAAACAGTCTTTATATCCTTATTTTTACGTAAAGAAGCCAAGCCTGCCACATTAGGATGCTTGGCATATACCTCTTGAAGCTCTTTTATACTCATTGTCTCATCAATAGATGCTGCAAAAATAATCAATCTCGTTTGAATATGCGCACAAAAAGGAAAGAATACAACGGCAACTCTTCCTTAAAATTTAAAGCTGAGACTTCCGTACGGCAAACAGTTGCCACTCCAGTGCACGGAATAAAAACTCAGAATATCTTCTTCGGAAGGGTTTCCCACGACATTATATACCCCCAAACGAAGCAAGAGCAATTTATCGCCGAATGATTTCCGGTAAGAATAGCCCACATCCACCCGATAATTCAGCGGCTCACGCTTCTCACGAAATTCTTCTACCGACAAAAGGCTCATAATCTTCATTCAAGAACCGGACTTTTCCGGAACGTAGCATGCCTCCTACAGAGAAAGAAGAATGAGCCGTCAACTGATACGACAAGGCTCCTCCCAACTGATGAGGTACATCGTACAAAGAGGGCACCTTCCCTTTTTCCGGCAACTCACCAAACCACTCCCGGCTTCGGGAGTAAGCATACGACAGTTGCAGACTCCAACGCTTCCAGCGCTGATATAAATATCCTTTCACCCCATAACTGTCTCCATTACCTATCAAGTATTTCTGCCATCCCTCATCTTCAACCCATGTGTCCGGACGCAAGGCCAGCACATTCCGCCTCGTTTTATAGTACACAGAAACTTCACACTGTCCTGAATTCATAAAATGCTTCCATCCCATCTCATAATGCTCGGAAGAGCGAGGCTTGAAACCGTCAATGCTGGGCATTCTGAAGTCCGTAGGCAAAGAAAAGCTGTCGAAACGAAGGAAATGATAAAACTGCTCCATCTTCGAAAAGTTCAGACAAAGCAGATTTCTCTCCGACGGGAAATATTTCACCGACAGACGCGGCTGAATGCTATAATACGACCGATGATGCTGTGGGCAATAGGCCACCCCATGCACCCCCACCTGCACAGAGAATTCCGGAGATATACGCAACAGGTTGTCATAATAAACCGAAACCTGATTCACCGGCTCATGCCGTACCCGCATCTCCTCACCTTGCGAAACCAAATCGTAGACTTCATACGCATATTTCACTCCCCAACGTGCATGATAGAGATTCTCCAGCGAATAGCTAAAGTCCGTCGTCACGTTGAGCGACTTGATACCACTATGTACATATCCGTCCGTATCCTCTTTTATCTCTCCCATATAAGCGCGGTTGGTATGGGCAGAATAAAATACCGCTGTCGAATTTCCCAATCTACCCTTCTGTGTGGCAAACGAGAGCTGATAGGCCTGATTGTCCCAACGCAGTACCGACACATTTTCACCGTTTTCCTGAAGAGGCAAGTGATAATCATCCCGAGCTCCGTATGCCAGGAAGTTAAGGTAGTAACGGGAGAAAAATTATACGACAGCTTGGCATTGTAATCATAAGTGGAATGGTTCAAGCGATTTTTCTTCCGACAAAAGACTATCGAAAAAATCAAGCCAGCTTCTGCGTGCCCGACCATGTACGACAATTTATTCTTGATAATCGGCCCCTCAAGCATGACGGATGCAGCCGGCATGTCCAACGTCAAGGTACGCACATGCTCTTTCTTATTTCCCTCTTTCAGATTAACTTCCGTAACCGACGAAATCCGTCCCTCCAAAGGAGTTGGAAAGAAACCTTTATGAAAGACCATGTTCTTCACGGCATCCCCATTGAACACGGGCAAAAGCGAACTGAAATGTCCGGGATGAAACACGGGTACGCCATCCAGCAACAGCAAGTTCTCATCGTATCCGCCCCCGTCGACCATAAAATTCTGTCCGGCCAAAGAAGAAGTCACCCCCGGCAGAATCCATATCTGCGAGAACAGGTCTCCCCCACTAAAAGCCAGCAAATTAGACGGAGTCAGTTCTCCCAGTTCATTTTCCCGTTTACCCGACTCCACGGTAATTTCTTCTATCTCAAACAACAATGGTTTCATACGGGTACGGATAAAACAGTCTCTCGTCACCCGGACCGACTGCACCTGCGGAGTGTAGCCCATGTAAGAAGTTTTCACTGTGTATGTTCCTTCGGGTACATGCAGGCGGAAAATCCCTTTTCCATTCGAAATGGTATTCCATTGCTTTCCATCCTTATCCTCCAGCGTCACGACCGCACCATACAAGCGTTCTTCACTGTCCACTTCGGACACCGTACCGCTGACATCATAACTTTCAATCTTCCGTGCATGAACCACCAGTTTGCGGGGAGGTACGAAAGCAATTTTCACCTGATAACCGGAGAGGATGCGATGCAAAAGTTCTTCTACCGTCATTCTCCCTCCCGGCTCTATCCGACGCACCTCACCTAACTCCATCTGTGCAGGATTATATGAAAGCACGATTCCCGTACTTTTTTCAATCCATTCAAACCACTGCAATACGGTAGCGGAAGAGGAGTTCACTTGTATCCACTCTTCCGCTACCGTATTCGCTGATTTGACTTCCTGCCCCCATGCTTCCGGTCGTGCAACCATGCACATCCACAGCAAAAGAAGCAGCCATTTACTTTTCATATAGCCTGTAATGTTTTCCTTTCACCAATGTCTCGCATTTACATCCACAAAGAAAAGCCAGTTCTCCGGCTATGTCCGGCTCATTGCTGTTTATCCGGGTCGTAATCAGATTTTTCTCCAACCCTTCGGCCAAATCAATCTGTATACCTGTCTTTTCCCGAATTACCTTCACCACTTCCGTAATGGGTGCCTGCTCAAAAATCAGTACCGAATCGTCCACACCGAATACATCCTGCGGACGAAGAATCGTATCTGCTTTCAAGACGCCCCCTTTCAGTTCCGCCTTTTCATTGGCTTGAATCACCACTTCATGTTCAGCAGATTCCACGCGCACCTTTCCGGTTTTAACAAACACTCCGGCTTTTTCTTTCTGTGCCACGTCTACCAAAAACGAGGTTCCAAGTACTTCTACATCCAAAAAGTCAGTTTTCACCCTAAAAGGAATTCCATGCATCTTTTTCACCTGAAAGAAAGCCTTTCCTTTCAATGTGGTCATTCTTCCTTTTTCTTTATCCGAAAAATAATAAGACAATGTAGCCTCTGGATATAAAATCACCTCTGAGCTGTCGGGCAAAACTATCTGCTTTACTGTTCTATCCGCATTGGCATAATACAAGCCCTCTTCTGCCGGTGCACGGAACAGATAAAAGGCACCGATGCCCAGCAACACCAATAACGAAGCTGCCACGGAAAAGAAAAAGGTCATCTTCCGTTCGAATGTCATTGCCCGTGTCCGGCTTTCCAGACGCGGCTCAATTTTGGCCCAGGCTTTATCCGCATCAAAATGAATTTCTTCCGCAGTCCTTACCGGAGCCTGCATCAGCTTGTGCATCTGTTCAAACTCCTGTCGATGAGCCGCAATCCATGTGTCCAGTTCCTTTTGCTGAACAAGACTTAGCGGTTCACCCGCAAAATAACGGGCCAGCAGTTGGTCTATATCTTCCTTGTTATTCATGGTCTTATTCACAATTTATAATAATGGACAAAATAATGGCAGCCACCGTTACTAACAGCGCACCATGCGCTGCCACATACGCACGAAGCAGCTTGATAGCCTTTGTCATCTGGTTTTCCACTGTTTTCTCTGACACCTCCAACTTCTCAGCTATTTCACGATATTTCAATCCCTGAAGCTTGGCCAGTAAAAAAACGTCCTTGCATCTGGAAGGAAGAGTCTCCAATGCCGAGTCCAATATATCCTGAAGCGTCTTACCTTCTTCAGGAGTTTCATCCGGCATACAACTTGCAGAAGCCGGATGATCATCTATCGACACCGTATCTTCCTTACGCTTCCGCAGAAAGGATACGCAACTGTTCCTCACGGAAGTAGTCATATAGGCAGCAAACTCCTTCTCAGGCATGTCATCCAGTCGTTTGTTCCATACGCTGATAAACAGTTCCTGCACAATATCTTCCGCGTCGTCCTGGTCAGAAACATATCCATAAGCTATACGGCACAGCCTTGAATAATGTTCCTGAAACCGGGATTTGAATATGTCCTTTCTATCGGCTCTCATTATCATGATTCCGTCAATACGAATAATCAGAATTTCAAACTTACACCAGCTGTCAAAAAGCCTTTATTTCCTAATCCGGCTTCTACAAAACCGCCAATCCGGTCATTTCCTACCCTCAAGGCAATCGGATTTACCTGATAAGCGAACGAAGTGCTCAAATCTGCTTTCTTGGCAGCCTTCTTTCCGGCATCCGTCAAAGCTGTTTCTTTGTGACGACTCAGGTTAACACCGGCAGCAGCCGTTCCATACAATTCAAACAAGCCTCTTTTATAATATACAAATTCTGCGGCTGGAAGAATCATGAAATTCACATTACTCTCTTTCAATGAAGGAGCCTGTTCACCAGCTAATGCCAGTTTACTGTTGGAAGAAGAAAAACCCAAATCTGTTCCTACCTTGAAACGGCCTAACGAATAGCGGTAACCAAATCCATACACCAAACTGTAGTTTTCATCCGTACGCTTACTCCCTGTCACGGCATCTGCCAATCCCATTCCCAATATATCTACCGATCCTTGTGTCAGTCCGTCACTGACAGACAAACGTATTTCGTGTTTATTTTCAGAAGGAGTAAAACCCTGTCCTTTTACCAGATTTGTACTTGCTAACACACACAAAGATAAAGCAATCAATTGAATTTTCATAAAGTCTAGTTTTTTAGTTTAAAAAAAAGTCTTACGTTTAATTTCTCTGTTGTTTCACCTGGCCGGGTGATTTTGTCTTCATAACGCACATCTTTGGTAAAACCCCTATTCGAAAAACCATTTTTTTTGAAAAAAAATCTCCAACCAAAATTAAGACTCTAAAAATGAGAAAGAAACAGAAACATTTTTGGCTATATTTTTTTCATTTGCAGACATACGACGGATAAAAAGTAAGAAATTAATTATTACTTTTGCCTACAGGAAAAAGTTTTTTAATAAGGTATTTTTCTGATTGTATTTTTTAAGACTTCTGAAACAACATCATGCATAAGGAAATCATTCAACTGTTAAACGAGAAAAGATTAAAAGAAGCATTCACCCAAATTAAGGAAGCTGCAGCCACACTTAACAACTGGGAATTAAAGTCGCAGATTGAAACCCAACAAACGACTTATGAGTACATGCTTCAATATATGGCAATGGGCACACAAGACCCGCAGCGCGAAGCGATTTACAATCAGTTGCTTTGCAAGGGATATGAACTGGCAGACAAGACGTATTTCCTGAAAGAATGGGATAAGGCGTATGGCTATTTTGCCGACACATTCCGCAAGTTCGCCCAAACCCCTCCACACTCATTCAAGGAACTCGATTTCATGCTGGAAGCAGCTAAACGCACATTCGACATGTCGCAAGTCAACAAAGAAGAAGTGCAGAGAATACACAGTTATACGTTGCATGAGCACACCATCGATGAGCTGTTCAACAAGATATGGGTCTCTACACAATGGAGTGAAGAAGACTACCAGGAAGCACGTGAACTTCTGTTCTCACCATCCATGGCTGCCAACGACAAAGCTGTGATGATAAGTGCCGTCACCCTCAACCTGCTCCAGCTTTTTGACAGCCGGAAATTCCTGCTGTTACTCATAGCTTATCAGCAAACCAAGGAACCGACCGTGACCCAACGGGCATTGACGGGGATTGCCCTTGCTGCTTACTTCCAGGCCGACCGGATAAACCTGTATCCGGAATTGGTCTCAGCTTTGAAGCTGATGGAAGATGACCCTGCTGCCTTGAAACAACTGCACGACATACAAATCATCTTCCTCCTTCACGCGAAACAGAGAAGATAGACAAAAAAAATGAAGGAAGAAATCATTCCTCAAATGATGCGCAATCCCAATCTCAGAAATCCGGAATCAAAAATCATCGAAATAGAAGACATAGAAGACCTCAACCCGGAATGGCAGAAAGACCTGGAACAGATAAACAGCCACATCCGTGAACTGGGAGAGTTGCAACTGGAAGGGGCCGACACCTACATGACTGCCTTTTCACAACTCAAGACCTTCCCGTTCTTTCAGGAAGCAGCCCACTGGTTTTACCTGTTCAGCATGAAAGTGCCCGACTTGTACCAGATTTATAAAGACAAGGCATTCGATGAGAAATCGTTGTTAGGTATGGTTGTCAACTCTCAAATGTTCTGCGACTCGGACAAATACTCTTTCTGCCTGGCCATGCAGTCACTTCCTGCCGACCAGCAGACCTTCATGCGCTCCAAATTAAATGGAGAAGACTCAATATTCAATGATATTAAGATCAGCGAAAATCCGACAGAACAGAAAATCAACTATATACAACGGCAATACATCCACAATCTATACCGCTTCTATAAACTGTGGAAATTCAAACAGGAAATGCAAGACATTTTCCGTGAGAAACTGGATTTCTGGAACAATCCTCTGCTCCGTCCTTTGATACTGAAAGGAACGTATCACGGTCAGATTGCAGACTATCTCTTCTCAAAGGGATACATGCAAGAAGCCGCCGAACTTTATGAAAGTCTGGCCCAACAGAATCCGGCCAACGCAGAAACCTGGCAGAAATTAGGATTTGCCTACCAGAAAAGCAAACTTTATGACAAGGCGGTTAAAGCTTACCTGCAGGCAGATACGATAAAACCCAACCATTTATGGACGCTCAAGCATCTGGCTCAATGCCACAAGCTGTCGGGTGATTATTCTCAGGCAGCCTTCTGCTTCCAGAAAGTGCTTGAATTTGACCCTGACAACCTACACATCCTGATGCAAACCGGTCAATGCCTTGCGGCACTGAAGAATTATCCGGAGGCCATTAAGGTATTCTATAAGGTAGAATTCCTGGAAACACATCCGGAAAAGGCACGACGCGCCATCGGCTGGTGCTATTTCATGTCCGGTAAATACGAAGAAGCTGTCCGGATGTACGATAAGTTGCTTGCTTTGGAAAATCCACAAGCCAACGACTGGCTGAACTCAGGTCACGTGTATCTGGCTATGGGGAACATACCTCAGGCGTTAACTCACTACCGGAAAGCGGAAACGGCCTGCAAATCGGATGAGGAGTTCATCTCACAATTCTTGGCTGACAAGGATGCACTGACGGCACAAGGCCTGTCGGAAAGCCAGGTTTACCTGATGGCTGACATCCTGCGGCAGAAATAACGGAAACACAAGATTCCCCAATAGAAACAAGTCCGATAAGGCCCATCACCTTACCGGACTTGTTTCTATTTTCTTAATATAAGCCAATGCGGCTCCTATGGCCGTCTGATATTCCGCATTTGCCGGAATGATAAAACGTACATCGTACATCTGTGCAATGGTATCGAAAACCGGACGGCACTGGGGCAACTGGGTCAGATTTCCAATCAACACAAAATCACGGATTCCCATTTCCAGCGCTGAAAGTACGGCTGCCTGTCCGATGGACTGCAACACCATGTGCATCAAGCCCAACGCCAAATCTTCGGAAGACACATTGTTATCCAACTTACCCAATAAGGAAGCCGTGGCATCAAGTGGCAATCCGGGCAAAGAAGTCTGACAAATATCTTGAATCTGCAAGTCCACATTCTGCAAATTACCCTTTCCAGCCAGTTCTGACACCCACAGAATGTCCTGCGTATGCAATAACAAACGCGACAGTCCCATCAGTGTGCCTCCCCCCGATACCGATTCCGCCTACATGGCGAATCTTTTCATGTTCCACCTTCACAAAGGAAGTACCCGTTCCCATACTCACCACCATGAGCCGGTCTAGCCCCGTAGCATACTGGGCACTCAGACCGTTGGCAATAAACTCATCCGTACGAGCCGTAGGCAGACCGTACAAGGGCTGCTGAATGTATGAACTTCCTACTCCGGTCAGCATTACCTGCTCCACCTCCGAAAGCTGGATAGAATGGTCGTATATATATTTTCCGAATGCACCAAACAGGGAAGTGACAGGGTCCTTGGCAGTGACAAACATCGGATTTCTGATTTCACCGTCTTTCACCCCGACAATCTTGGTGGTGCTTCCTCCTACATCAATTCCTATAATCATAATTCTTAAATCAGGTTGTTTTTTACAATAACGGGCACAAGTCTACAAACTTTTTTCGGGATAACAGGCACTTCAACTGCTTTTTTTATAAAAATTAGAAGGTTCACAATATATTCTTCCCAAACGCAAAAAACAACACTTTTTAATTTTACACAAGGCTTCCAACCACCGTAAAAGTATGCTGAAAAAACACAAGTGCGTTTGATGCAAAACGTACTTGCGTTTTATCTTAAATGCACTTGCGTTTCAAGTTAAACGCACTTGCGTTTTAGTTCAAACGCAAAGGCGTTTTCTCGGGGTAAAAATCCGGCTCTTAAAAAAGGATGAAATTCCCTAAATACCAGATAAATACTCTTTCAACACTTCCACATATTCAGCCATAGCCTCCCGCCCTGTTGAGGTCATCCGGCAAACGGTACGAGGCTTCTTGCCCACAAAACTTTTTTCCACCTCGATATAACCGGCTTCGCTCAACTTGTCAAGCTGCACACTGAGGTTACCTGCCGTGGCATTGGTCTGCTCTTTCAAGTATACAAAATCAGCCTCGTCCACAGACAAGAGTATCGACATCACAGCTAAACGGAGCTGCGAATGAAGCAACGGATTCAGTTCTTTCAACATACGTTACGGGCCTTTCGGTTTAAATAATGGCCGGGCAACACCATCATGACCACAAACGACAATCCAAAGTACAGATACCAGTCAATGGTAACAGCCTGATGAAGGGTATAGGCCATCAGCATGTAAATGGCAAAACAAAAGCCTACCAGCGGTGACCACATCACCAGCCGGCTACGGATAATGACTCCCGTAATGGAAACTCCGATGCCGCTATAAAGCAGAGAAAGGGGTAGCATCAAGGAAAAATTGACTCCTCCGTAGTGGAATGCCAGCAAAGACATGATGACTACGGTCAGCACAAACAGGCTGCCTATCACTTTCCAGACCTGCAGAATGGCACGGTCGGTATACGTAATTACCGAAGGAGTTTCCTTGCGCTGCATACGAAGCATAAAGCCCCAGAACAGAAACATACTGAACCAGCCGATACTCCAACGGGCATCTCCCGTATAGTACACCAATAAAAACAACAGTACTGAAAGCGCCGCAGTAAAATATCCCCAGTAAAGAAACTGGTTTCCACTGCCCACTTCCATATTCTTCCGGGTAGAACGGATCATTTGTGAAATCAGTTCCAGACTTTCTTGTTCTGATAATTTCTTTTCTTCCATAAGGCAATCAGTTTTAGGTTTTAAACTCAATATGGTTATTTTATAAACCATAAAGCGAAAAATAAAGACAAGGAGGCGCGCTTCTCTCTTGCTTTAATGCAAATATAAATAAGTTTATTTTATAAACCAAATAAAACGGCAGGAAAATAACAGAAAAAAGCCGTTCCAATCTTTACGACTGAAACGGCTTATATAATATTAAGGTATATGTACTTACTTATTTCTGCAAGTCATTCTCATTCACCAGTAACTTACCCTGATATTCTCCGGTCAATGTGCGCAAGAAGGATACCATCTGTGCGACTTCCTGTTTTGACAAATCGACGCCTACCTCGTACTTGGCCATGGCTATCACGGCATCTTCCAGCGTAGCCTGTGTTCCATCATGGAAATAAGGCGCAGTCAATGCCACATTACGCAATCCGGGCACTTTAAAGCGATGACGGTCTCTTTCGTCTTTTGTTTCCTTGAAACGGCCATTGTCTTCTATGGTCAGTTCCGTACCACGGTCGGCAAAGTAATCATGCTTGATGCCGAGCAGTTCGTACGACTGTCCACCCATGTTCTCACCTACATGGCAAGTAGCACAGTTATATTTCTTAAACAAATCATATCCGGCCAGTTCTTCAGCTGTCAGAGCTGCATTATCCCCTTTCAGGTACTTGTCGAAACGTGAGTTCGGTGTAAGCAAAGTTCTTTCAAACTCCTGAATGGCATCTGTAATGTTTGCCTGATTGAAACCGTCGGGATACACTTCCTTGAACGCCTTGCTGAAAGCTGCATCCGCATTCAATTTCTCGCAAATCTCATCAAACGACTTGCAAGCCATTTCTACCGGATTCAAAGGAGGACCGGCTGCCTGATCGGCCAACGTTGCAGCACGTCCGTCCCAGAACTGCACGAAATTATAATGTGCGTTATATACAGAAGGAGCATTTACTCCACCAAACTGACCTCCTACTCCTTCAGAGAACTGCTTGTTGTCTACTCCACCGGTATTCAACCCGTGGCAAGAGGAACAAGATACGGTATTATCGGCCGACAGACGTACGTCGTGAAACAGCAGATTTCCTAAAATCACTTTCCGCATATCTACCGGTACAGAGTCCTGAACCGGACGAATAGTCTCATTGCTCCACTGTGCATGAGCCAGCTGGTTCGGATAGAAGGCTGCACGCTGTGACTTCACCCACGAAAGTGCCATCTGCTTTTCCGTATCGTTCAACGAAGCCCCCCAATGCACCAGATAATATTTGGCCATAGGCATGGTGCCGTCCAATATCACCTTCTCTACTTTTGCCAAATCTACCTCGCTGACTTTCTCTCCTTTTTTCAAGGCTTCTAACATCGGAGTCATGTCGAAAGAGCGGTAGGCCAGACGAGCATCTTCCTTGACCAGTTTTCCGGCAACCGGCAGACTGGCATAAAACGGCAATTCCGGATTGGCAGTATGACAGGCCATACATCCGCTGCTCGCAATGATTTCTTCCATCTGAGCACTGCTTTCCAAACTGGACTGAAGGAGGACGGTTCACCACCCGATAGGTTGCGGCCAATACCGCAGCTACCACCAGCACTGAAAAAATGATTTTTGTTCTTTTCTTCATAAGAAACTGATTAGATTTTAATAACTCAATAAATATCTCACACGTTAAAATGCTAAGAACGGTTGTATAAATGTACGCTTTGCTGTGCGGCAGGAAGGTAATTCACTCCATACCAGCACATCTGTAGCGAAAGGAAAGACACAATCAGTATCCAATACAGCGTACGCGGAGTGTTCCTGCGGAACAAGCGCAAATGTACGTACAGCAAATAACCTGTCCACGTAACTGCTGCCCAGGTTTCTTTCGGGTCCCAGCTCCAATAATGTCCCCAGGCTGCTTTTGCCCAGATTGCTCCGGTCAGCATACCGACTGTCAGAAAAGCCAATCCTGCATAAACTAACTTGTCGGCGGCTTCAAGGTAATTCTCCCGATGCTTGTAAAGTCCCATACAGGCCAAGATGAACGCACAGCCTAACACCGAATAGGAAAACATATACACCGTGACATGAGGAACAAACCACGGGCTTTGCAAGGCAGGCATGAGGGACTGGTCATGAATTTCCGGTTTCAGAATATTGATAATCGCAAATACCGCACCTACTACAGTGGAAAAAGACAATATCCAGGGATACTTCCAACGAAGATAGGTCAGCAAGCCGGATATACCCATAAAGAACGAATACCACAATCTGGTCTCGCCCATGGTACGCAAAGGAGGACGCTGAAGGCTCAGCCAGAATCCGGTAATAAAGGCAGCAAACACCAGTATACCCGACAAGGTCAGCCCAATAGCCCATCGGCTCCGCTCTTTAGAAAACAAGGCAAAAACCGCTCCGGCTCCCCATAAGACGATGGCAGGCAGGGCAAACAAATAAAAATTATCCCACGTAATCATTCAAGAATAGTGTTAGTTTATATAAAGTCAGTCAACAAGTTCACTTACAGATTTAC
>ENA-OPZC01000118-OPZC01000118.1-human-gut-metagenome-genome-assembly--contig:-NODE-118-length-15613-cov-1.558440_pt1 | contig 15613 bp, 17 predicted proteins | sample MGYA00242477_ERZ504491 | MGnify/ENA primary metagenome ERZ504491 (study PRJEB26092, sample SAMD00036249) | human gut metagenome | host: Homo sapiens | study: EMG produced TPA metagenomics assembly of... | reverse complement strand
GGTTTGGGCGTTTGGGTAAAGGGATGGACGGGCATGGGAGAACTGATCATCGTAACCCTGATGGCAGGAGGTATGCTGGAACTGATACGTTTTAACGGAGGTGTGGATTATGTGCTGCACCGTCTGACTCAGCATGTAAGAGGAAAACGAGGAGCCGAACTAAGTATCGCCGCACTGGTGAGCCTGGCCAATATCTGTACGGCCAATAATACGATTGCCATTATCACTGTGGGCCCATTGGCAAATGACATTGCCGAACAGTTCCGGGTAGACAAACGGAAGAGTGCCAGTATTCTCGATACCTTTTCGTGTGTGATTCAGGGTATTATCCCTTATGGTGCGCAACTCTTGATTGCGGCCGAGCTTTCGGGTTTATCTCCTATCCACATCATAGGATACCTTTATTATCCCATGGCACTGGGAGTGGCGGCTGTGCTGAGCATTCTGTTGCGTTATCCTCGCCGGTATTCCTGATCAGGTTGTTTTCATCGTATTGTATAATTTTGTAATCGGATTAAAATAAGAAGATATATGCTGATTTATAATACTACTTTTCATGTAGAGATGGGTGATGCCCGTAATTTTGTGATATGGTTGAATGAATTCTACATTCCGGAAGTGGAAAAATCGGGTGAACTGAGAAATCCCCGTATCCTGCGTATCTTGAGCCATAAGGAGCAGGACAGTGAATGCTTTTCACTCCAGTGGGAAGTGGAAGACAGCGCGACGTTGCATCGCTGGCATGTAAAGCAGGGGGCTGCCTTGAATACGGAGATGATGAAAGTGTTCAAGGATAAGGTCATCGGTTTCCCCACATTAATGGAGGTAATAAGGTGATACAGCCGGTTAAGGAAAAAATCATTCTCGGTATCGACCCGGGTACGAACATCATGGGATACGGGATACTGAAGGTGACGGGTGTCAAACCGGAAGTGATGACACTCGGCGTCATCGACCTGCGTAAATGCGGCGACTCGTATCTGAAGCTGAAACACATTTATGAGCGCGTGCAGGGTATCATTTCTTCGTACCTTCCTGATGAACTGGCTATTGAAGCTCCGTTTTTTGGAAAGAACGTACAGTCCATGCTGAAGTTAGGACGTGCGCAGGGGGTGGCTATTGTAGCAGCATTGACACGTGACATCCCCGTGACAGAATATGCCCCGTTGAAAATCAAGATGGCCATTACCGGCAACGGGCAGGCCAGCAAGGAGCAGGTGGCCGATATGTTGAAGCGTATGCTGCACATACCCGACTCGGAAATGGGCCCCTTTATGGATGCGACGGATGCCTTGGGAGCAGCTTATTGCCATTATTTGCAGATGGGACGTCCGGAAATGCCGAAAGCTTATTCCAGCTGGAAGGACTTTATCGCCAAGAATCCGGGACGCATAAAGAAATAGGAGATTAGAACCATGAATTTAAAACAGCTTGTAGTGATGTCGGCCGTGGCTGTGGCTACCGGATGTACTTCTTCACAGCAGCATACCAGTACGCCGTTTGATGAATATCCGGTGTACGAGGGGGAATGGGTGGAAATGGCTTATACGCCTGCTTCAACCCGCTTCTCGCTTTGGGCTCCTTCGGCTCAGGAAGTGCGGGTGCTGCTGTACGAAAAAGGGCAGGGAGGTTCTGCCTATCGTATGGTGAAGATGGAACCGGCATCTGACGGTATGTGGCAGGCTCGCGTGGACGAAGACCTGAAAGGAAAGTTCTATACGTTCAATGTCAAGATAGACGATGTATGGCAGGGAGATACGCCCGGACTCATGGCCAAGGCTGTGGGAGTGAACGGCGACCGGGCAGCCGTCATCGACTGGAAAGAGACGAATCCGGAGGGGTGGAACGAAGACAAGCGTCCGCCGCTGAAACGCTTCTCCGACATGGTGATTTATGAGCTGCACCATCGCGATTTCTCTATCGATACCATCTCCGGCATCCGGAACAGAGGAAAGTTCCTGGCTTTGACGGAGGAAGGAACGCATACGTATCTGGGCGAGAAAACGGGCATTGACCATTTGAAGGAATTGGGCGTGACACACGTACAGCTGTTGCCTTCGTTCGACTTTTCTTCGGTGGACGAAACCAGGCTTGATAAACCGCAGTACAACTGGGGATATGACCCGAAGAACTACAACGTGCCGGAAGGCTCGTATGCCACCGACCCTTATCGACCGGAAGTGCGTATCCGCGAGTTCAAGCAGATGGTCATGGCACTTCATCGGGCAGGTATCCGGGTGGTGATGGACGTGGTGTATAATCACACGGCTATCACGAAAGGAGGCAATTTTGAACGGACCGTACCGGGTTATTTCTATCGCACGGACGAGGAAGGGAAATGGGCTAACGCATCGGGTTGTGGCAATGAAACGGCCAGCGAACGACCGATGATGCGGCGTTTCATGATAGAGTCAGTCTGCTATTGGGCCAGAGAATATCACATAGACGGGTTCCGTTTTGACCTGATGGGGATTCATGACATCGAAACCATGAATGCCATCCGTAAGACACTCGACAAGATTGACCCTACAATATGCATGTATGGAGAAGGCTGGGCAGCCGGAAAACCACAACTGCCGGATAGTCTGCTGGCCATGAAGAAGCATGCAGCCCAGTTACCACACATCGGCATGTTCTGCGATGAAATGCGCGACAGCCTGCGTGGTCCGTGGGGAAACGATGCCAAGGGAGCTTTTGTCATCGGACGCATGGGATACGCCGCCGGTGTGAAGTTCGGACTGGCGGGAGGAATCGCACATCCGCAACTGGTCAGCGACAAGGAATCCACCGTTCCGGCTTTCTGGGCTGCGCAACCCGACAGATGATCAGTTATGTGAGCTGTCACGATGACCTTTGTCTGGCCGACCGTCTGAAAGCGACATTGCCGGGACTTTCTGCATTAGAGATGAACGCCTTGGCCAAACTGGCTGCTACGGCAGTATTCACTTCGCAGGGCATTCCGTTCTGGTATGCAGGTGACGAGATTCTGCGCGACAAGCAGGGAGTGGCCAATTCATACAAGAGTCCGGATGCAATCAATGCCATCAACTGGGGGCGGAAGACTTCGCAGCGTGATTTCTTTGATTATGTGAGGGGCCTGATTGCCATGCGAAAGGCGCATCCTTCTTTCCGTATGGGCGATGCGGACTTGATTGCCAAACACCTGGAGTTTTTGCCGGTACCGGCAAGCAACGTGGTGGCTTTCCGTATCAAGGGAAGTCCGGCGGGTGATTCATGGCTGAATACGATTGTGGTGCTCAATGCCCGTACGGAACCCGTGCAGATTGACGTACCTGAGGGACGTTACTGGATAGCCTGTCGTGACGGACGCATAGACAATGTGCTGGGACTGGGTACGCTGACCGGCAACAAACTGGTGGTAGCGCCTCGTACGGCCATGATTGTGCATCAATAAACCAAGAGAACAACTACTTAAAGGAACAAAATAAAAACAGAGAAAGACAATGCAGCATGTAATTACAATTGAGAACGGAGTGACTCGTCATCCGTTGTACCGGATGAAAGAGCCTGTGAACTTGCAGATTGCGGCAGGAGAACATGTGGCCATCGTGGGACCGAACGGTGGCGGAAAAAGTCTGCTGGTAGACACTATTACCGGACGCTATCCGTTGCTGATGAATGAAGTGAAATACGACTTCTCGCCTTCGGAATCGAAGATGGCTTGTGACAACATCAAATACATCACCTTCCGTGACTCGTACGGGGATGCCGACGGGAACTATTATTACCAGCAGCGCTGGAATTCGCAGGACCTGGACGATACGCCTATCGTAGCCGATTTGCTTCCTCCCTGCAAGGACGAACAACTGCGGAAAGCGCTGTACGATTTGTTTGGTATTGAGGAAATGCTAAGCAAACATATAATTCTGCTGTCGAGCGGGGAGCTCCGCAAGTTTCAGCTGACCAAGACCTTGTTGAGTGGTCCGAGAGTACTGATTATGGACAATCCTTTCATCGGACTGGATGCGCGGACTCGGGGACTGCTGCACACATTGCTGGGAAAACTGACTGAAATGACCAACCTGCAGATAATTTTGGTCTTGTCGAAGACAGACGATATCCCGACATTTATAACACATGTGATACCGGTGGAAGACCGTCATTGCGGGCCGAAAATCACTTTGCAGGAATATCTGGCACACCGTGAACCAGACCCTGCTCATGTGTTGTCTGACGAGAAACGGCAGCGGATACTGGACTTGCCGTATGCCGATAACCTGTTCCATACGGAGCATATCGTAGACTTGAACAAAGTAAGTATCCGTTACGGAGAACGGGTGATTCTGAAAGAATTCGACTGGACGGTGAAATGTGGCGAAAAGTGGGCGCTCAGTGGCGAAAACGGAGCTGGGAAGTCTACCTTGCTGAGCCTGATCTGCGCCGACAATCCGCAAAGCTATGCCTGCGATATTTCTTTGTTTGGTCGTAAACGGGGAAGTGGCGAGAGTATCTGGGAAATCAAGAAGCACATCGGTTATGTGAGTCCCGAAATGCACCGCGCTTATCTGAAGAACTTGCCGGCCATTGACATTGTAGCCAGCGGATTACATGATTCTATCGGCCTGTACCGCAAGACACAGGAGAAAGATGTGGATACGTGCGTGTGGTGGATGGATATTTTCGGCATTGCCGACTTGAAAGACCGTAGTTTCCTGCAACTCTCCAGCGGGGAACAGCGTATGGTGCTGCTGGCCCGTGCGTTTGTCAAAGACCCGGAACTACTGATTCTGGACGAGCCGTTGCACGGACTGGATATGCGTAACCGCCGGCTGGTGAAGGATGTCATCGAGGCATTCTGTGCGCGGAAGGATAAAACCCTGATTATGGTAACCCACTATCAGGAGGAACTGCCCGCTACCATTACGAATTCTTTGTTTTTGAAACGTAATAAATAAAGAAGCTGATTCCGTAGGCACACCCTTTTTTCGGACACAACTTTTGTGATTAGGAAAAATAGTTGATTGATAACGAGTTAGTAAATGACACAAGTACGGATTTATCCGTATAAACATTATTTCGCTAAGGAAACTACTCTTTTCATGTAGGTTTCTATGTAGGTTAATTAATACCAATTGATTCCTACTAATGCGAATTAATAATAAGTCATTAACTAACTCGTTATCAGTCTATGTACACGATTAACATCAGGGGTAAGCAGAACCCGAAAGACACCAAGATGGTCAAGCTGGAGATAATTTTCTTCAAGACCGGTTACGCCCGTGTGCCGAAGGTTATAAACATCACAGGGCTATTAAAAGACTGGGATGTCAAGTCTCAGAGTTTCCGTGTAGGGAGTGCGGAGGCCACTACCAAGAACAAACTGCTTTTCGATTTGCGAACCAAATATCTGCATGTCGCCGATACCTGGGAGATGGAAGGCAGGAACTGGTCGCCCGTCCAGCTATCACATTGCTTCGATGAAATCAAGGCGGCCAAACCCGAGGTCAAAGTAAAGAGTGTCCAGCAGATGATCGATTATCTTGAAGAGACATTCAAAAACAAGAAACGCATCAAGAACGGTCAGATTGTCGACAGCACGACCAATGCTAAACGGTATGTCTATCTCAAGCGTGAACTGCAGGCGTTTACAAAGGAAAAATATGAAAAAGCCTTTTCCTCTTATTTCTTTACGGATATTACAGAAGAGTTTCTTCTTGACTTTGCGTTTTGGCTTAAAGAAAGAGGTATCAGAAATGGCAACAAGGCCGGACTTACACACAAACTAAGGTTGCTCCGTGCCGTATGCAGGCAGGCAGAAAAGAAAGAGATGTACGGGGTGAATATGGATAACTTCCTCTGTCTCGGTGATGATATTAATTGGCCGGAAACCACTTCAAGAGCAGTTCCGGAAACAGTCATAGCTAAAATCGCAAATGTTGACCGTACCTTGTTTACGAAAAAAGAGCAGTTGCATCTTGATTTGTTCCTGTTCAGCTACTATACCGGAGGTATGGCGAATGTCGATGTATGTAACCTGACATGGGATTTGGTCCAGGAAGACCGCATCGTCTATGAACGTATCAAGTTTCCCAAAACAGCCAAACCGGAATTACTCAGTAAAGCAAAAGCCATCATGAATAAATACCGTGGGCAAAGTTATGGAAATTATGTATTTCCTGTTTTTACTCATAAACACACGACCACTTCCAAGAAGACTACACGTGTCAAGCAAATTTCCACACGCCTTTCACAAACCTTGACGAAAGCATGCAAGATGCTGCGCATTAAAGAAAACATCACATGGTATTCCGCCCGTGGCTCTTTCATATCGAAGATGGTAGATGCCGGTAATAATCCGTATGTGGTTGCAGAGATGGCTGGTAACAGCCCATTGACCATCTATAAGCATTACTACAAGAATACAAAGCGGGAAGAAATCAAGCGGCAGATGGAAGAAATGTTCTGACCAGACATATCCATAAAGTTGTAAACACCTTGACAATTTCTCTGATGGATAAATCATACGGTGTAATGGCTGTTAAAAGTCATTGATTACCAATGTGATATTTGCAATATTGACAAATCGCTCTTATTCTCGATTATTTTCATTACCTTTGTGGTCAATAACTTAAATAGAATTTATATGAAAGAATTGGTTTCAAAAATACAGGAAGTATATGCTACATTCTCCACGGATGCGGCACTTCAGATTGAAAAAGGCAACAAGGCCGCAGGGACCCGTGCCCGTAAGACCTCGTTGGAACTGGAAAAACTGATGAAAGAGTTTCGTAAGCTTTCCTTGGAAGAGTCTAAAAAATAACCTTTACACGTCCGGTCGTTATCACATAATGGCCGGTTCTTCTGCAGATGCGGCATAAAAACCATATTGGCAGAACGACATAATAAAATACGGAAAGCGTTAGCTTTTGTCATGCACCGAAATCTGGTAAATTTCACTTATCCGCAGGACAAACAGTTTTCGCCTATGCTTTTGCGTGGGCTTAACTTGTTTGCGGATAGGTTTACCAGAACCTCGGTGCTACGGGTTATGTCCCACGCTTTTTGGTCTTGGTACATTGAATGCTTGACGGGACTCAAGCCAAATACGGAGATATTATGAACGACATGAATCTGATGGATGAACTTTTGAAAATTCCTGCTGATGCAACTGCCGCCACCGTACAAGGCATAGAAATGCTGCTTATCGATGAAAACAAGGCGGGGGCTTTATTGGAGTCGGATCCTAATGACAACACCATCCACGAATGCCTTTTTAAGCAACGGCCGTTCCTGTTCCAATCGGACAATACCAACCTCGTTGCCCTGTATAAAGTAACAGGAGCATCTGAATAACGCTCCTGTTGCATATAATCACCTTATTTGTCTGATTTCATCCTTCCTGCAAAGGCTTTTGACGGTTTGAATGCCGGGATATTGTGGGCAGGCACTATTATCGTGGTATTCCTGCTTATGTTGCGTGCTGTCTTTTCCGCACGGTGTTTGATGATAAAAGAACCGAAGCCGCGAAGATAAACCTCCTCGCCGTTATCATGGAAGACTTTACGCTATCCATGAATCCTTCGACAACTTGTAACACGACCTGCTTCTCCAGACCGGTCTGCGTTGCTATTTCCCTGACGATATCCGCTTTTGTCATATTAACTCTTGATTAAATACTGTCAATCCGTTCACAAAGATACATCATTTCCTGAAATATCCTCCTTTTACAAACACATATAATAAACATTAGCCGGCGTCCGTCTCTACTCTTTCGATACAAATAGTATCGAAGTATGAAGCTGACACTCAACCGCAAATTCAAAGGTCAGACCTATACCATAGGCGACCTGTCCATCGACGGCAAATTTTTCTGTAATACCATCGAAGATGCCGTGAGGGAACTTCCGGCAACCTGTCCGGATACTCCTCGCGGCCGTTCCTGTACCTGCAAGGAAAAGGTCTATGCCAAGACTGCCATTCCTGCCGGGACTTATAAAGTCACTCTTCAGTACAGTCCCAGGTACAAGAAGAAAATGCCATATCTGCATGATGTGCCGCATTTCCTCGGCATCCTGATCCATTCCGGCAATACCGAAGTCGATTCCGCCGGCTGTATCATCGTGGGAAAGAATACGGTCAAGGGAAAAGTTTTGGAATCCCGTACTACATTCCAAAAACTGTATGCTATACTCGAGTCCGAAAGGGACATAACCATTCAGATTGTATAAATCTAATGGCGGTCAACAGGCTCAAACCACCCAGAAACCTGCGCATCGAGTTCAAACCGTCCCCACGGCAGTATGAACTCTGGAAACTGTTGCAACCGAACTATTGTCCCCATTGTGGCGGGGAGATCGAGCAAATCCTTATCGGCTATGACCAGCAAGGCAACCCTCAGTACAGGCCCCAATGCAGGCATTGCAAGTCGCAGAACCTGCCGCAGCTGATACTGGGAGGCGGAGCGGCCGGCGGCGGAAAATCGTATATCGGCAGCGTTTGGCTGGTGTCTTCATGTATCCGGTTCGAGAATATCCGTGCGGTGGTGGCCCGTAAGACACTCAAGTCGTTGAAGGAATCGACATGGAATACCATCAAGTCGATTCTGAAGGATTGGGGACTGAAAGAGGATACAAACTACAAGATAAACAACCTCGAGGCACGCTCACATTCTGGAATGACTCGGTCATCATCATGAAGGAGATGGCGGATATCCCCAGCGACCCCAACTTCGAGCGTTTCGGCTCTTCGGAATACACCATCGCCATGGTGGACGAGGTGTCGGAAATCTCGGAACGGGCCGTCGAAGTGCTGTTCTCCCGTCTCCGCTGGAGAACCCATGAGACATTCAAGACTCCGAGAATGCTACTCACCACCAATCCGACGATTAACTGGGTGCGTTCCCGCTTCGTGCAGGACGAAAACGGAGACAAGGTCATCTGCCGCGAGGGTGAAGCGTATATACCTTTTTCCGTGTTTGACAACCCGAATATCGCTTTCCGTCAGGTGTACGAGGCGGCCCTGAACAAGATCCGGGATCAGGCGACAAAGGAACGCCTGCTCTATGGCAACTGGGATTTCGTGGAAGCCAACGATATGGCGATTTATAACAGTTTCGACGGCTCCCGGCATCTCGTTACCGGACTGAAAGAAAAAGCATACGATCCGACCAAGCCGCTCATCACGGTGTGGGACTTCAATGTTGCCCCCCAAATGTCGGTGCTCTCCGCACAAATAGACTATGAAAACAGGAAGGTCTATATACTGGAAGAGATACTCGGCAAGCCGGAGGAAAAGGAGAACAACACACCTGCGTTGGCACGGAAAGTACGCTTAAAACTTTACCGGGACAAGCATATCGGCGGAGTGGATGTGACCGGTGACCCTTCCGGGTTACAACGCTCCACCACCAACGAGGACGGCATCAACAACTATACCATCATCACGGACACTTTCGGCAGAGGAATCCTGCGACCGAAGGTAAAGCTGTTACGCAAGCAGCCTCCGCAGGCTACACGGTGCGAGTTCGTCAACGAGGTATTCGGGGGCTATGAAGGCTGGGAGATACAAATCGATATCAAATGTCGCAAACTTACCCAGGATCTGATTTACCAGCTTCGTAACGAGGACGGTACCAAGAGCAAACAGAAGACCACCGACCCGAAAACCGTAAGACGCGGCACCAGCACGTCGCCTTTGGTCGAGATGACCTCGATGCGTGTGCCGGCGAATTTCAGCTTGCCGATATAGGCATTGATGGGCACCAGCTCCTCGGCGGGAATAGCTTCCAGATGTCCTTTCGTGCCGGTAGCGATTTTCAGTACCAGCTTGCTGTCGAGGTTGCTGTCGTCCGTGCTCTCCACATAGGAGACCTGCGTAATGATGCGTTTGGTCTCATCGACCTGGGCATACCCGAAAGCCAGTCCGTCCTCGCGGACGGTCAGCTCGTCGCCCTGCTGGTATTGCAGCAGCGCATTGGCGTAGTAGTCCGGCGTGCCGTTGATCCGGTTGTTGATGGCTTCCGAGATATCCACCGCGAAGACATCAAGCAGCGTCTCGAAACTGTAGATGACAGCGGCTACGGTCCATAGGATACCGTTCATGACAGACAGCTTCGAGTCGCTGGCGAACTCCGTCAGTTCCAGCCGCCGGTTGCGTTCCTGCACGGCTTCATTGTATATCTCCTTAATCGTCCGGCTCATTCCACTGTATAGGTTATATCGTCGATAATGAATTTCCACGCGCCACCCTCATTCCAGGCCTCCTCGTGCAGGATGACCCATACGGCTTCCATGCCCGAGGCGATACGGTAGCGCCCCGTTTCGGTATCCCGGTCCGGCTCCCGATAGGTTCCCGTCGGGGCTGTAGGTAAAATGACCGTGCAATTCCGTCGGTCGCCGTAATGTTCCACAAGGGTTGTCAGGTAATGATCTATGACTGTCGGTTTCAGTCGGGCGGCGGAGAGGTCGAGTGTCATCAGTTCCCGGCATTCGGCAAGCGGTGCAAGATCGGCCAACGCGCAATTCGACAGGTTCAGGCTGTAGGTTCCGGAAAGCAGCCGCAGGCTCTCCAAGGAGAGTGTGGCGTGCGTGAGCGTCAGCTCCTCCACCGGCAGTGTCTGCACCAGTACCAACGACCGCGGTTTGAGCCCGCTCCAGTCGATACTCCGGAAGCAGGCATCGGTAAACCAACGGATACGACGCCTGTCCCTGACTTTGTTGTCGAAGGTATGGGTGAGCAGCTGCGGCGTGTCCGCGAGGAGGACGGTCTCGGTGTCGCTGTTGTCGCCCCAGTCGATTTCCAGCTGTCCCGCACCGGAAACGGCACACTGCACGGTGATGATCCCGGCAGCGAGCGTGAGGACGACAGCAAGCGGCAAGGTGAACGTTTTGGGATAGACATGCCGTTCACCGTTAGCGGGGACGATGCCGTGCAACCCGTTATAGGCGACTACATCGGCGCGGATAACGAAATCGTCCGTGTAGACAAGTTCCCGGCCGGCAGTCAATGTCGTGGCGAAGGAGAGATCGGGGTTGTTGATGAGCAAATCCACGACTCCCTCGATGCTGCCGTACAGGTACAGGGCCACATCGTAGATATTCTGTCCGGCTACGACCCTGTACTTACCCATCGTTCTCCTCCTTTTCCTCGGTTTCTAAAAGCAGCTCTCCCGTGGCAGAATCCATATAGGCATTCTTGATGACGACCTTGTCCGACAGGAATTCCGACTGCAGTTTGGCGGCAAGACCGTTGTTTTCCAGACTCGAATGCAGGTAGTCGACGAGGCCGACACCTGTCGTAGAATGTTGGTAGAGATTTCCGGCTGAAGCTTTCAGCAGAAACGTCTCGTTCTGGGCTTTGGCGGCTCCTATTTCGAAGTCGGTCTCTGAGCCGCTGTACACGGCAAGGTAACCGTCCCGTGACAGCAGGTTGTAGACTCCCTTCTCATTGAGGGAGAAAAATGCGGCCAGGGCGATATCGGCCGTGCCGGCTTCCGTCTCCGCCACGACGGGAAACCAATGTTTGCCCGTCGCAGGATTTCTCAGGTACTCCGTGCCGCCCGAACCGCTTTCCATAACCAGACGGACCGTCAGGCGGCGCATGTCGGGCGTATAGGGAATCCTGACATGGAACCCTTTGCCGTCGTTATACGTGTACACGAAGCCGACGGGGACGGTAATCTCTCCGTAGCGGAAGGTGTCGTTGTCCGCACCCGCGACGGCATCGAGCAGGCGGAAGTCGTAGAAACTCTTGCCGGCGATATTGCCGGAAGTCTCCACCTCACCGTATTCGGCGTCCATTGTTATGTCCTGTCTTGCCATGAACGATACTTCAACAAAAAGCCCGACCATACATCAGAGTACGACCGGGCACTCTTTTCAAAAGAGTAGCGGCAGAAAGAAAGGATGGTTTACTTCTCCTGAATGAAATCGTAGATGCGCGACACGGTAGCCCACATATCGTCCGGAAGCTCCTCGTCCGAGATGCGTTCGCAGGCTTTCCGGAGATACTCCATCTCGTCCCCCGAGAACTCCACGGCAAGCGGTTTCTCCTTCTCCACATCCCATTCGATGCGCTTGTCCTCGGCATTCTCGTGAAGACCGATGGCTTTGCGCTCCTCGTCCGGAATGGCGATCTTGCGCAGAATCTCTTTTTTGAGGTTGAAGTCCTTGAAGTTGCCCCGTGCCGGCAAAAAGGACGGCAGGTAAAGGCGGTCTTTGACTGACAGTTCCATATTATTTATGCATTTTGTACGTTACTCTTTTTTATTTCGTCGATCATGGTATCGAAATCATGAAACAGGGGTGCAAGCGGCTCTCCCATAGGAATGTTGCATGAAATAACGCCTTGTTCCATGTAGATGATACCTATCTGCGGAGCGTTCCCCGAGCCATCCGTATCCTTCTTGCGGATGGAGGCGTGGACGCGGGTCAGCGCGTCATTGACGATGGAATATTCCAACTGGTAGTCGGCATTCTCCGTGCTCTCTTCGGCAACCTTGGTTACCGTTACGTTGGTGATGTTCATAATTCGCTTCTGTTTTTATTAAGTGTAGGGATATTCCCAGCAGAAAAGTTTTTAATAAGAGTGATTTAATATCTGGTAATGGAACGAGGGGTAATTGGCGCACAATACCGTAATGGAGTCTCCCTTGGCTAACGTGTAACTGGCAAGATCCCCGTTGTGGTTACGGATATTGGTGAATACAAGGCTATTCCCCCAGTTGTAGTTGTAAATTAGGGTAAATATGCAGGCGAAGTCCGACGGCAGAGTCGAGTAACCGAACATGGTGGCCACGGACGATGCCGACGGCAGGGTCACGCTGTACTTCTGGTTGGCATAAACGAAAAAGATGTTGAACTGCGAGAAATCGATCGTGTAACCGCTGCCTGTGAAATAGACATTCTTGATCTTGTTGCCGATGCAGGCAGGGGCTATAACAGAGGCATTGGACCATATTCCGTAGTTACGGTTACCGTTTTTGACATCGATATAAAGCCCGTAGTTGTTATTAAAGATGCTGTTCACCTTGTTGTTCACAATACGTCCGGTGGCACATGATCCGCCGGCGGATGCCGGTATGGTGTTGCTGCCGAACAGGACATACGAAATGGTGTCCCCCACGCGGAACAGGTCGTCGTAGATGGCAAGGCCGCCGCCTGAGCCGGTTCCTGTCGCCGTCGAGCCGATGCGCCCCTGACCGATGACGAATCCCCCGATGGTGCCGGCATTGGCGTTGATGGTGCCCGTCATCGTGACATTTCCCGAGGCGTCCCATTTGATATTCTGGTTGGCCAGATAACCCGATCCGTCATTGGCAAAGGAGATTTTCCCGCACCCGAACGTGGCGGAACCGTCCGTGTTCAGCGCCCAATAGTTTACTCCGGTGGAAGGGTTGTCGTGGTAAATATATCCTGAAGCCCCCATAACGATGCGGTGCCCCGAGGCCGGAGCCGAAGCGGTCAGGGCGCTTGTTCCGAGAATCCAGCCGCCGATCTTGCCGCTCACGGCCGTGATACCGTTCCTGTCCAGCGTGACCTTTACGCTATTGTTCGCATCCTTGACGGAGATGCTGCCGTTATAGCTGCTCCCTCCGACAGTCAGGGCGGAATCCACGATAATCTGGTTGGCGCGTACGGTTCCCGTGTAAATGCCGTTGGCATCGATGGTGGTCGTGTATTTCTCCGTGGAGGTAAGGTCGAAGACCGTGGCATAGGCCACATACCAGATGACAGGCGTATCGGAAGTCCCCTGCGTGCCGTCCACGTAGAAGAAATGGGTGCTGGAAAAATCGGCGGTGCCGCACACGACCTTGTAGACGTATTCTTTCCAGTCGCCCGTGCCGGCGTTCGACGTAAGCCACCGGTGCGAACCTCCCGTGCCGACGCTGTTCGTCGCCCAACAGAGATTTCTGCCGGCGGGGATCTTGGCGATAATGCGGGCGACGAGCACCTTGCGGTAACCGCATTTCGCCCCGAAATAGAAGCCTCCGTTGCGAGGGCTGGCACTGCCGCTGGTCTGGATTTTCAGGACATACTTGCTGTCATTGGGTGCCGTGGCATCCTGCTGCCGGGTAACGGTCACCATACCGTTCTGGGAGTTGTTGTAAACCACGACACCGTTGTTTCCGTTCCAGAAAGTCGGGTCGCGGTAGAGCATCTTCCCGAACGCCATGGCCGAAGCGAGTTCCTGCGCCGTCGTGATGCCCGTAGTCCACTGGGCGGATACGGATGCGGCAAAGGTAACCGTGCCGGCGGCATTCCATGAGATATTACCCGAGGCTATGTGCCCAGACCCGTCGTTGTTCAGACTCCATTTCGTGGAGTTGGCGATAGATCCGTCGCTGCCCAGCGAGATGTTGTTTTTCCAGATATGGTTGTGGTCGGAGGCCCACCCCGCGATACGGTTGTATACCTCCTTGCTGCCGCTTTTGGTATAGTTCACCGAGAGGCAGAAGTATTCCAGATTGTCCCATGACATCATCTGAAGACCTATGAATCCGGTCTTGACACTGTTGCCGGATGCCGCCACCTGCCCGAGGACGATATGCCCTGCATTGCTGCTCTGATACCACGTAAGGCATATACCCAGCGGCTTGTAGGCTCCCGTGTACCAGTAACCGCTGCCCGTGGAGGCGGAACGGATTTGCAACGGGATGGCACCCACAGCTCCGACGTTCCCTATGGTCATGTTGTCACTGCCGATGGAGAAACCGCCGATCTTGCCCTTCGTGAACGTGCAGCTGAGACCGTTGATGTAATCGGTATTGATAATGGACGACTTGATACCCACGGCATCGAGTTTCGAGGCGCTGATGCTGCCCGCGGCGATACGGTCTGCCGAAAGTGTTCCCGTCTTGATACTGCCGGCATCGATCGCCACGGCGTTGACCTGCGCCGCGGTAAGGGTGCCCGTGTAAATCCCTGTCGAGCCGATATAGGTCAGCGGGTGCGCCGCAAGCGTGCTGTCCGTGCTTTGCGCCAGAGCAATGAACCGATGGCGGCGGATCTCCTCCTCGACGGCAGCCGTGAGGGTGCGCGGCGCGGGGGCATAGGCTTGTGTGGAACCGCTCTGGAAGATAAGGTCGTTGCCGTAAGCGATTTGCGGAGCTGCCGGAATCGGCGAAGGACTATAACTGCTGCTCTCTATCGGCTGGTCGGAGTAGAGGTGGTACACGGCACCCGTATCGCCGCCGCCACGCAGGAAGACGGCGAACATGCAGTAGTTGCCGCACAGCTGCGCCCCGGCGAACATCCGGCAGTAGGTCTCGGAAAGGTCATAGATATCCCATGAATAGGCAATGCCACCCCAACCGCCGAAGTTGGTTTTGATAAGTACGATCAGACCTCCTTTGTGCGTGGATGTGTTCCACGAGACCGGAGCCTGCTCGGCATATCCCCGACGGACGAGAATGGTACGTTTGATGTTCTGGTCGCCACCTTTGAAAACGACTGGATAATAGGTCGCTTCGTCGCCGTTGATGATGAGTTTCTTGTAATATCGATAGCCGAAGTTCGTAACCTTGGCCGCTTCGATGTCGTTCTTCCATTGCAGCGATACGGAAGCCCCGAACGTAACGTTCCCGGCAGTGTCCCATGCAATGTTGCCCGAGGCGATCTGCCCCGAACCGTCGTTGTTCAGTTTCCATTTCGTG